>Ga0209793_1000121_pt1 | contig 139328 bp, 127 predicted proteins | sample EBPBio122009_DNA_FD_185863 | JGI IMG/M metagenome (GOLD analysis project Ga0209793, IMG submission 185863) | Wastewater treatment Type I Accumulibacter community from EBPR Bioreactor in Madison, WI, USA - Reactor 1_2/2/2009_ DNA (SPAdes) (version 2) | ecosystem: Engineered > Bioreactor > EBPR...
TCACCCATTTCCCCAATGTCATCTCGTGGACGCCAATATTCCTGGCGACCTCGGCAATCGAACGATTTCCCTCGATGACGAAGTTTACCGCCTCACACTTGTACTCATCAGTGAAGCTCCGCCGCGTTGAACCCATACCCAATCTCCCGATCGACTAGGGCAACTATCCACCCGTGTCCACCAAACCGGGAACGGTCCACACCACCTGGCCCGCTGGTGCCAGGCCCGCACCATCAACTTCACCCGCGGCCGCTCCTCCCACAAGAACGACCAAGCCCACATCGAGCAGAAAAACTGGAGCGTGGTCCGCCGCAGCGTCGGCTACTTCCGCTACGACACCCCCCGCGAACTGGACCTGCTCAACCAGCTCTGGCCCTTGACAGCACTGCAGGTCAACCTGTTCCTCCCGCAACAGAAGCTGATGTCCAAGACCCGCACCGGCGCAGTAGTCCGCAAGAAATACGACAAGGCCACCACCCCCCTGCAACGCCTAACCCGCACCCACCCCGACCTGCTCGACCCCCACGACCAACAGCGCCTCGACGACCTCCTACAGCACAGCGACATCATCGCCGTGCGCCACCAGATCACCGACATCCAAGGCAACCTCATCGAACTAGCCCGACGCCGCGGCGCCATCCAACCCCGCGCCAAAACCAACGCCGTCTACCTCAGCCGCCGCAAAATCACCCCCACCAAGCGGGCAAAACCCGATGAGGCAACGACCCGAACCACGCGGGCATCTTGACATGAGGCAACAGGAGCACCCGGCGGCCCGGGGGCACACTGGGAGCCATGACGGACCCGGTCGAGACCAGCGCCGACGTCCCCCGCGCCCCGTCGGCCGACGAGCTCGGTCGATTCGCCGGCTATCGCGCGGTCGACCAGGCCGGCAGCATTGCTGGCAATCGGGCCTGGTGGGATGCCGACGCGGAGCGCTATCACGCGGAGCACGGCGCCTTCCTGGGGGGTGCGGACCTGGTCTGGGGACCGGAGGGGCTGCGGGAGTCCGACACGGCCCTGCTCGGGGATCCTGCGGCGTTGCGGGGCCAAACCGTGCTGGAGGTCGGTTGTGGCGGCGGGCAGGGCGCGCGCTGGGCCGCCGCCGCCGGGGCCCGCGTCGTGGCCGTCGACCTGTCGGCGGGGATGCTCGCACAGGCGCGGCTGATCGAGGCGAGCGCCGGTACGTCGGGTGGCGCTGGTACGTCGGGTGCGGCGGGTACGTCGGGTGGTGCCGGTACGTCGGGTGGTGCGGGGAACCCGGCGTACGTGCAGGCGGACGCCTGTGCCCTGCCGCTGGCCGACGAATCCTTCGACGTGGCGTTCTCGGCGTACGGCGCGGTCCCCTTCGTCGCCGACTCGGCGTTGCTGATGCGCGAGGTGGCGCGCGTGCTGCGCCCCGGCGGGCGATGGGTGTTCGCGGTGAGCCATCCGATCCGGTGGGCCTTCCCCGACGCGCCGGGTCCCGAGGGGCTGACCGTGGCGCGCAGCTACTTCGACCGCACCCCCTACGTCGAGAGCGAAGGGGACGCGATCAGCTATGCGGAGCACCACCGCACCCTCGGCGACCGGATCCGGGAACTGACCGCCGCGGGCTTCGTGCTGCGCGACCTCGTGGAGCCGGCCTGGCCCGACGGGCACGACACCACTTGGGGCGGCTGGTCCCCGCTGCGGGGGCGGTTGATCCCCGGCACGGCGATCTTCGTGGCCGACCGCGCGCCCTGACGACGTCACCGGCCCGGTGGACGGGACAGTCGGCCCTCGCCTGGTCCGGCACGGCACGATGGGGCCATGGTCCAGGAGCGTCACGAACCCGAGGGTCCGGTCCGCGCTCACCCGCCGTACGATCCGGAGCTCGCCGGCCTCGTCGGCGACGGTGCCGTCGACGGTCACCCGCTGCGGCCCCGCGACATCCCCCGGTTGCGCGCGGCGACGACCTCGTGGCATCCCAGTTTCGATGAGCTGCGCCGCGACGGCGCGGTGTGGCCGGAGACCCGGATCGTGCCCGGTCGCGACGGCGCGCCGCCGATCCCGCTGCTGATCCTGTGGCCGACCACGCCGTACGCCGGCCCGCGGCCCGCGATCCTGGCCTGCCACGGCGGGGGGATGGTCACCGGCGATGCGTACAGTGGGGCGCCCGGCCTGGCCGACTGGGTCGCGGAGCTGGGCATCGTGGCGTTCTCGGCCGACTACCGCCTCTCCCCCGAGCACCGTTTTCCGGCCGCGCTCGAGGATGTCATGACCGTGCTCGCGTGGCTGCACGCCTCCGCGGGGGAGCTGGGCATCGACCCCTGGCGACTCGGCCTCTTCGGGATCAGCGCGGGCGGCTGTCTCGCCGCGGGGGCGACGATGCGGGCCCGCGACGAGGGCCTGCCCGGCCCGTCGTTCCAGATCCTGCAGGACCCGATGCTCGACGACCGGCAGCACCGACCGTCCTCCTTCGAGCACATCGGCACCGGGGTGTGGGATCGCCACAGCAGCACCACGGCGTGGCACGCCTACCTCGGCAGTGCGGTCGCGAGCGGATCCGTGAGCCGGTACGCCGCCCCAGGGCGCACCGCCGACGACCCGGAGCTGTTGGCGGGGCTGCCGCCCACGTACCTCGATGTGGGCTCGGCAGACCTGTTCCGCGACGACGTGGTCGCGTTCGGCAGCGCGCTGCTGCAGGCGGGTGTTCCGACGGAGCTCCACGTGTGGCCGGGCGGCTGGCACGGCTTCGCCGAGATGGCGCCCCAGAGCCGTCTCGGTCGCGCGGCCAACGCCACCCGCACCCGCTACCTGGCCCGCCTCATCGGTCGCTGACCGTCGGCCCGACGACGGGTGCGGCCAGCGGCACAGTGTGATCGGCCGGGTGCGGCCGCTAGCTGAGGTGATCAAGCCACCGTCGATCTCGGCATCTCGCACCACGTCACCCTCAATCGCCTCAGCGGGTCCAGTCCTCAACGCGCAGGCCTTCCACCCGTTCGAACTCGCCGGCATTGGCCGTCACGACCACCAACCCGCGCGCCCTGGCCTGGCCCGCGATCAGAAGGTCATACGGGCCGATCGGGGTTCCTCGACCGGCAAGCCTTGCGCGAATGTCCGCCGCATGCTCCGCGGCAGCGATGTCCAGGTCAAGGACGCCCACCAGCTGGATGAAGTCGTCGACCTGGGCCCGTGCTCGCCGGGGATCGCGGTGTCGGTGAGCACCGTAGTAGAGCTCGTAGACGACCACAGTGGAAGTCGCCAGGCGGGACTTCTCCGCGGACAGTTTCTGTAGCAGCGGCCCGGGCCGCCGCCGAATCGCATCGATGACGATGCTGGTGTCCAGAAGGTACCGAGGAGCGATCACCACCAGTCGCGCTCCTGTATGGGTGGCTGATCTCGGTCGGGCCAATCACTGAGTTCTTCCGCCCGGGCGAACCACCGGTCCCAGGTGCGGTCGACAGGAGTGATCACCCGGGCGTCGCCCTCCACGACGATGGCCACTTCGCAGTCCTCCGCAAAGGCCACCTCCGCCGGCAGCCGTAGCGCCTGGGTCCGGTTTGATCGAAAGAGTTTGGTGATGACCACGACGACCTCCTCACGGGCGCGTAGATACATTCAGGATATACGCCTCGCCCTTGGTCAGCCAGCGCTCCAGTGTCCAGCACCTACGGCACGGCACGGCATGGCACGGACGTGATGATCCGGGCAGGGGCGGCGACGATGTCGGGAGTCACCCCGAGCCGAACCGCCACGGGTCGACGAGATCCAGCCCGGCGCAGCGCAGCCCATCGACGTCCCGGGTGGCGACTGACGCGGACCGGCTTCGGGCAATCGCCGCGATCTGGGCGTCGACCACCCCGATCGGGTGACCGTCGGCACGACGCTCGGCGACGATGGCGGCGTATTCCACGGCCGCCGGCTCATCGAAGGACCAGATGCGCCCCGATAGCGATGCGAGGAACTCCTCGACGGCTTGGCCGACGGTGTTTCGGCGACGACCCTCGGGCATCGTCGAAACGCCGGTGAGCAATTCGGCCTGCATCGACCGGCCATGCTGTGCCGCAATGCGGCGCAGCTCAGCGTGAACATCGTCATCAACATCTCGCACGGTCACGCTCGCCATCTTCAGCGTCCCGAGTCCATGCTTGCAGTGCTGATTTTGCAATCAAACCCGGATGGGGCGCTCGGCAGTGGACGGCATCCACCCGCACGCCCACCGCGAAGCAAGCCCGGGAGACCAACGGCGGGCCGGGAGAGGGGTCGAACAAGCTAAAGACGCCTTTCCCGCTTGAGAGACCCCTCTCCCGGCCCGCTGCCCACCAAAAGGGTCAGTGCTCCGCATCGTCTGGAGCACTTCCTCGCACTCCGCTACGGGCAGGATCTCGCTGCGCTCGCCCTACCCTCCGCTGCGTGCTTCGTCAATGCTCCGCGTCGTACCAGCTCTGGCCCACGCCCACATTGACCTCCAGCGGTACGTCGAGGGGCACGGCAGCCCCCATCTCCCGACGTACCAGCTCTTCCAGCACCGCCCGCTCCCCCGGCGCGACCTCGAGCACCAGCTCGTCGTGCACCTGCAGCAACACCCGCGACGCCAGTCCCTGGGCACTTAAAGCCCGGTCCACCCCGAGCATCGCCACCTTCATCACGTCCGCCGCCGAACCTTGAATCGGCGCGTTCAGCGCCATCCGCTCGGCCATCTCGCGGCGCTGCCGGTTCGAACTCGTCAGGTCCGGCAGGTACCGCCGGCGCCCCAGCATCGTCTCCGTGTACCCCTGCTTGCGCGCCACGTCGACCACCGACCGCAGATAGTCCCGCACCCCGCCGAACCGGTCGAAGTACGCCTCCATCAGCCCGGTCGCCTCCGCCGTAGAGATCGTCAGCTGCTTGCTCAGCCCGAACGCCGACAGCCCGTAGGCCAGCCCATAACTCATCGCCTTGACCTTGGCGCGCATCGCACTCGTCACGTCGGCCGGGTCGACCTCCCACACCCGCGCCCCGACGAACCGGTGCAGGTCCTCCCCGTCCCGGTACGCCTCAATCAGCCCCGCGTCCCCGCTCAGGTGCGCCATGATGCGCATCTCGATCTGGCTGTAGTCGGCCGACATCAGCGACTCGAAACCCGAACCCACCACGAACGCCGACCGGATCCGCCGGCCCTCCTCGGTGCGGATCGGGATGTTCTGCAGATTCGGATCGGTGGAAGAGAGCCGGCCGGTCGCCGCGATCATCTGCATGTACGTCGTGTGGATGCGCCCGTCGTCCGCGATGGACTTCAGCAGCCCCTCCACGGTGACCCGCAGCCGCGCCGCGTCCCGGTGCCGCAGCAGCGCGGCCAGGAACGGGTGCTCGGTCTTGGCATACAGGTCGGCCAGCGCATCGGCGTCCGTGGTGTAGCCGGTCTTCGTCCGCTTCGTCTTCGGCATCCCGAGCTTCTCGAAGAGGATCACCTGCAGCTGTTTCGGCGAGCCCAGATTCACCGAGTCGTCGTCGATCGCTGCGTACGCGTCGGCCTGCGCCTGCGCCACCTGTGCGGCGAAATGGGCCTCCAGCTCCTCCAGGCCGCTGGAATCGACCGCGATCCCGACCCGTTCCATCCGGGCCAGGACGTCGACGATCGGCAGCTCCACATCGGCCAACAACGCCGTGCCGCCGGTGCGGGCCAGCTCCTCGTCCAGCGCCCCCGACAGGTCCAGCACCGCGCGCGCCCGCAGCATCGCCTCCTGCGCCGCCGAGTCCCCGGCCGGACTGAAGTCGAGCATCCCCTGCCCGTCGGCCTGCCCGGCCGCGTCGGGGCGCAGCTCCCGCTTCAGGTAGCGCACGGTCAGATCGGCCAGGTCGTAGGCCCGCTGGTCGGGCCGCGCCAGATAGGCCGCCAACGCGGTGTCGTGCTCGATGCCCGCCGGCGCGAACCCGCGCGCCACCAGCGCCTGGACCGGGCCCTTCGCGTCGTGCAGCGCCTTGGGCCGCTCGGGGTCCGCCAGCCAGGACGCCAGGGCGGCCTCGTCGGCCGGATCGGCGTCCGCCAACACGACGTACGCCGCATTCTCCCCCGCCGCCACCGCGATCCCCTCGGCGTCGCCGGTGCCGCGCGCCCACGACCCGACGACGTGCACCCCGCACCGCGTCCCCGCCGGGGCGTGCTCCGCGAGCCACGCCGCCACAGCGCCGGGCGCCAGCACCTCGCCCTGGACGTCCGGGCCCGCCTCCGCCTCCGGTTCGGCGGTGGTCAGCGTCGCGAACAGCCGCTCGCGCAGCACCCGGAATTCCAGCCCGTCGAAGACCTGGTGCACCTCGTCGCGGTCCCAGGGGCGCCGCGCCAGGTCCTCGATGCCGACCGGCAGCTCCACGTCGTCGACGAGCCGGTTGAGCCGGCGGTTGCGCAGCACCGCGTCGACGTGCGCCCGCAGCGACTCCCCTGCCTTGCCCTTGATCTGGTCGACGTGCGCGATGACGCCGGCCAGGTCGCCGTACGTCGTCAGCCACTTCGCCGCCGTCTTCGGACCCACCCCCGGCACGCCGGGCAGATTGTCCGAGGTCTCCCCCACCAGGGCCGCCAGGTCGCTGTAGCGCGTCGGCGGCACGCCATAGCGTTCCTCGATCTGCGCCGGCCCCATCCGCCACACGTCGGACACCCCGCGGACCGGGTAGATGATCGTCGTCCGGTCGTCCACGAGCTGGAAGGTGTCCCGGTCGCCCGAGCCGATCAGGATCTCGGCGATCCCCGCGGCCCGCGCCTGCGCGACCAGGGTCGCGATGATGTCGTCGGCCTCGAAACCGGGGGCGTCGACGTGCACGATCCGCAGCGCGTCGAGGACCTCCTTGATGAGCGCGACCTGCCCCTTGAAGTCCTCCGGCGTGGTCGCCCGGCCCGCCTTGTAGTCGCCGTATTCCTGCGTGCGGAACGTCTCCCGCGCCCGGTCGAAGGCCACGCCCAGGTGGGTCGGTTCCTCGTCGCGCAGGACGTTGATGAGCATCGAGGTGAACCCGAACACCGCGTTGGTGACCTGCCCGGTCTTGGTCGCGAAGTTCTCCGCAGGCAGCGCGAAGAACGCCCGGTAGGCGAGGGAGTGACCGTCGAGAAGGAGGAGGCGACTCACATGTGGCAGCCTAGGCCCGACCCCCGACATCGAAAACGGCAGGAGCACGCCCGTGAGCAACGCGGCCTGGGGCAGCACATCCGACGGCGCACCCAGCACGGCGCTGCCCGCCGGGGTGATCCTCACCCGAGACGAGACGCTGGTCGGCCGGATGGGCATCGACGTCACCGCAGCCGGCGCCGAACTGACCACCGGCACGATGCCCGTCGAGCCGAACCGGCAGCCCTACGGCCTGCTGCACGGCGGCGCCAGCGCGGTCCTCGCCGAGACCCTCGGCTCCATCGCCGCCGCCTATCACGCGCACACGATCGGTCGGCTGGCCGTCGGGGTGGAGCTCAACTGCACCCACCACCGCGCAGTCCGCAGCGGCTACGTGACCGGCACCGCGACCAAGATCCACGCCGGCAGCAGCGCCGCCACCTACGAGATCGTCATCGTGGACGAGCGGGACAAGCGGGTCTGTACGTCGCGGCTGACCTGCATGTTGATCGATCGTGCGCCCGGGGCTTCGGTCGACCCGGAGGGCGTGGTGGACTCCGACGATGGCGCCGGCGACGAGGTGACCCCCGGCGCATGAGCGGACGGCCATGACCGGCGGGTTCCCGGGCGTCGGCACGCTGCTCAATGCCGCCGCCGTCGTCGTCGGTTCGCTGCTGGGCATGCTGATCGGCAATCGCCTGCCGGAGCGCACTCGTGACCTGGTCACGGACTGTCTGGGCCTGGTCACCCTGATGATGGCGGCGCTCTCGGCCGCGGCGGTCGTCGACCCCGCCCTGACGACCGCGGTCGGCACCGGCGCCCCGGTGCTCATCGTGCTGGGCAGCCTGCTCATCGGGGGTATCGCCGGGTCGATGCTGCGCATCGAGAGCCGCTTGGAGTCGCTCGGCGACGCCGCCGCGCGATGGTCGGCTCGGCGCCGCGGCCGCGCGCTGGACGGTGCCGCCGAGCAGGTCGAGGCCGATCGGTTCACCCAGGGCTGGCTGACCGCGACACTGCTGTTCTGCGTCGGGCCGCTGACCATCCTCGGATCGCTCGACGACGGACTCGGCCGCGGCATCGACAAGCTCGCCGTGAAGTCCGTGCTCGACGGGTTCGCCTCGATGGCGTTCGCCGCGTCGTTCGGCATCGGGGTGCTCGCGGCAGCGGCGTCGGTGCTGGTGGTCCAGGGGGCGCTGACGCTGGTCGGGATGCTGCTCGGCGCGGTCATGCCGGCCGCTCAGATCGCCGCGCTGACCGCGACCGGCGGCCTGGTGCTGGCCGGAATCGGGCTGCGCCTGTTGAAGATCAGGCAGGTCCCCGTCGGGGACATGCTCCCCGCGCTCATCGTCGCCCCGATCCTGACGTCCTTGGTCGCCCGCTGACCAGGCCGCCGCCCGAGGACCCCGGCTGACCGGCGCGTTGCTCCCCGGCTGGGCCGCTCTACTTCTTCTTGCCGGACGGCAGCCCGTCGACGACCAGCTGGGCCACGTCGCGCATCCCCAACCGCCGATCCATCGCGGTCTTCTGGATCCACCGGAACGCTTCGGACTCGGTCAGGCCCATCTGCTCCATCAGGATGCCCTTGGCCCGGTCCACGGTCTTGCGGGTCTCCAGCCGCTCGCCCAGGTCCGCGATCTCCTCCTCGAGGGCGTGCAACTCGACCCACCGCGAGCGGGCGATGTCGATGGCCGGGCGCAGGTCGTCGATGGTGAACGGCTTGACGACGTAGGCCATGACCCCCGCGTCGCGGGCCCGTTCGACCAGGTCCCGGTCGCTGAACGCGGTCAGCATGACGCACGGGGCGATGCGCTCCTTGCCGATCGTCTCCGCCGCGGAGATGCCGTCCTTGACCGGCATCTTCACGTCGAGGATCACCAGGTCGGGCTTGTGCTCCCGGGCGAGGTCGACGGCCTGCTCGCCGTCGCTGGCCTGCGCCACCACGTCGTACCCGCTGTCGGCCAGCATCTCGGCCAGGTCCAGTCGGATCAGGGCCTCGTCCTCCGCCACCAGCACCCGGACGCCGCGGATGCCACTGCGTGCGGCGGTGTCCTGCGCCGTCTCCGGCTGGGTACGCGGCGGCGGCGGGCTGGGGACGGGGGTGCTCGGCTTGTCTGTCACGTCGCCATCTTAGGGGGATGCCAGGTCCCGCTCGCCTCCCGAGGCGGCGTCGGAGCCTCTCCCGGCCGCGGTCCCGGAGGTCCGCCCGGACGCAAAGGGCGGCACGGCTTGGCGGGGTTGTTCAGCGGTGGTGCCGGGAGGGGGACTTGAACCCCCACGCCCTTGCGGGCAGAGCATTTTGAGTGCCCCGTGTCTGCCATTCCACCATCCCGGCGCGGGCCGTCGGCCCGGGTGCGCCGCCGGTGACCCCGCGGGGTACCCGCGAGAATCCGACTGCGCGGCCTGAGTATACGTGCTCAGCTGTCCAGGCTGCCCACGACGTGCACGCGCAGGCTGTTCGTCGTGCCGCTCACGCCGTACGGTCGTCCCGCCACCACCACCAGCACGTCCCCGTCGGTGACCACACCCTCGGCGAGCAGCGCCTGGTCGACGGCCTCGACCATCGTCGACATGTGCCGGAACTTCGGTACGACGAAGGTTCGGGTGCCCCAGGTGAGGGTGAGCCGCCGCGCGGTCTGCGGGTCGTTGGAGAACGCCAGCATCGGCAGATCGGCCCGCACCCGCGACAGGCGACGGGCGGAGTCGCCGGAGGAGGTGAAGCACACCAGATATTTCGCGTGCAGGTTGTGCCCGATCCGGGCCGCGGCGGCGGTGACGGCGCCCCCCACCGTGGACGGTTCGGTGCCGAGCGGTGGAATCCGCCCCATCCCGTGGTCCTCGGTGTTCTCGATGATGCGGGCCATCGTCTTGACGGCCTGGATGGGCCAGGCGCCCACGCTGGTCTCCCCCGACAGCATGATCGCGTCGGTGCCGTCCAGCACGGCGTTGGCGCAGTCGCTGGCCTCGGCGCGAGTGGGGCGGCTGTTGTCGATCATCGACTCCAGCACCTGGGTGGCCACGATGACCGGCTTGGCCTCCCGGCGGGCCAGCTCGATGGCCTGCTTCTGGACGAGCGGGACCTCCTCCAGCGGCATCTCCACGCCCAGGTCGCCCCGGGCGACCATGATGCCGTCGAAGGCCCGGACGATCTCGGTCAGGTTGGCGACGGCCTGCGGCTTCTCGATCTTGGCCAGGACCGGGCGGCGGACGTCCTCGTCCTCCATGATCTCGTGGCAGCGGATGACGTCGCGGGCGTCCCGCACGAACGACAGCGCGATCCAGTCCGCGCCGACCCGCAACGCCCAGCGCAGGTCGTCCTCGTCCTTCTCGGAGAGGGCGGGAACGCTGACCGGTACGCCGGGCAGGTTGATGCCCTTGTTGTTGGAGATGGTGCCACCCTCGGTGACCTCGGTGATCACCTCGGTCGGGGTCACCGCGACAGCCCGAAGGTTGATCTTGCCGTCATCGACGAGCAGCGTGTCGCCGGGGTGCACGTCGCCGGGCAGGCCCTTGAACGTGGTGGACACCCGGTCCTTGTCGCCCTCGACGTCCTCCGTCGTGATCGTGAACCGGTCGCCGTCGTTGAGCAGCACGGGGCCGCCGGCGAACCGGCCGGTGCGGATCTTCGGTCCCTGGAGGTCGACCAGCACACCCACCTGGCGGCCGGCCGCCTCGGCGGCCTCACGCACCATCGCGATGTGCCGCTCGGCGTCCTCGTACGAGCCGTGTGAGCGGTTGATCCGGGCCACGTCCATCCCGGCGTCGACCAGCGCCCGGATCTTCTCGGGAGAGTCCACCGCGGGGCCGATGGTGCAGACGATCTTGGCTCGGCGCATGAATTCGATTCTACGGTGGCCCGGTTGACCCGCCGCACAGGCTCGGCGGATGGCGGTGGTCGGGCAGGTGTACGCCGAGTGCCGGGCGGGCAAATTTCTGCGCAGCACCCGGCGTACGTGGTCCGGGTCCCTAGACCGTGAGTGGGCGATCGGTGGGGCTGACCGGCCGCGGCAGGGCCGACTCACCGGTGAGCCAGGCGTCCACCCCGTGCGCGCAGGCCCGACCCTCGGCGATGGCCCAGACGATGAGGGACTGGCCCCGGCCGCAGTCGCCGGCGACGAAGACGCCGGGCACGCTGCTCATGTAGGTGTCGTCGCGCACGATGTTGCCGCGGGCGTCGAGGTCGACGCCGAGCTGCTCGACGACGCCGGCCTGCTCCGGTCCGGTGAAGCCCATCGCGAGCAGGATCAGCTGCGCGGGCAGCACCTGCTCGGTGCCCTCGACCTCGACGAACGTCCCGTTCTCCAGCCGCACCTCGGTCAGTCGCAGCCCGGCCACATTGCCCAGCTCGTCGCCGATGATCTCCTTGGTGTTGACCGAGTAGACCCGCTCCCCGCCCTCCTCGTGGGCGCTGGCGATCCGGAACAGCATCGGATAGGTGGGCCACGGGTGGGCGTCGGCGCGCTGCTCCGGCGGCCGCGGCATGATCTCCAGGCTGGTCACCGACCGGGCCCGCTGCCGCAGCGCGGTGCCGATGCAGTCGGCGCCGGTGTCGCCGCCGCCGATCACGATCACGTCCTTGTCGGTGGCCAGGATCTGGCGTTCCACCGGCTGGCCCAGGGCGACCCGGTTGGCCTGCGGCAGATACGTCATGGCCTGAACGACCCCGTCGAGCTGACGCCCGGGCACGGGCAGATCCCGCGGCACGGTGGCCCCGGTAGCGAGCACCACGGCGTCGTACCGCTTGCGCAGCTCCCGGCCGGTGAGGTCCTCCCCCACCTTCACCCCCGTGCGGAACCGGGTGCCTTCGGCCCGCATCTGCGCCAGCCGCCGGTCCAGCACGTGCTTTTCCATCTTGAACTCGGGGATGCCGTAGCGCAGCAGGCCGCCCGCCTTGTCGGCGCGCTCGTAGACCGCGACGGTGTGGCCGGCGCGGGTGAGCTGCTGGGCGACGGCCAGACCGGCCGGGCCGGAGCCCACCACGGCGACGGTGCGACCCGAGAGCCGCTCGGGGGGCATCGGCATGACCCGGCCGTCGTCGAAGGCCCGGTCGATGATCGTGACCTCGATCTGCTTGATCGTCACGGCCGGCTGGTTGATGCCCAGCACACAGGCCGTCTCGCACGGCGCGGGGCAGAGCCGCCCAGTGAACTCGGGGAAGTTGTTCGTCGCGTGCAGCCGCTCGATGGCATCGCCCCAGCGGCCGTTCCAGGCGAAACTGTTCCACTCCGGGATGATGTTGCCCAGCGGACATCCGCTGTGGCAGAACGGAATCCCGCAGTCCATGCAGCGCCCGGCCTGATCCTGCAGCTCGCGGACGTCCTGCGGTTCGTAGACCTCGTGCCAGTCCCGTAGCCGGATCGGCACCGGACGCCGCGACGGCAGCTGACGGTCGCGGTTCTTCAGGAAACCCTGGGGGTCAGCCACGGGAGGCCTCCATGATCCGCTCCCAGACCTGGGAGCCGTCGGGGTCGAGCCCGTCCGCCTCCGCGGCCGCCCGCACGTCCAGGACGCGCTGGTAGTCGCGAGGCAGCACGAGCGAGAAACGGGTGCGAGCGGCCGGCCAGTCGGCCAGCAGCTGCGCGGCGACCGGGGAACCGGTCGCCTCCTGGTGGCGGCGCAGCAGGGTCTCGATGCGGTCGGCGTCGTCGTCGCGCACCGCCAGGATGTCCACAAGCTCGGGGTTGACCCGGCGGGGTTCGAGGTCGAGGACGTAGGCGACGCCGCCCGACATGCCCGCCGCGAAGTTGCGCCCGGTCGGCCCGAGCACCAGCACGGTGCCGCCGGTCATGTATTCGCAGCCGTGGTCACCGACCCCTTCGACGACCGCGCTGGCGCCGGAGTTGCGCACGCAGAAGCGTTCCCCGGCGGTGCCCCGTAGGAAGATCTCGCCGCTGGTCGCGCCGTACCCGACGACATTGCCCGCGATGACATTGCGCTCCGCGGCCAACCGCGCGGTGTCCTCGGGGCGCACGGCGATGCGCCCGCCGGACAGGCCCTTGCCGACGTAGTCGTTGGCTTCACCGAAGAGCCGCATGCTGATCCCCGCCGGAAGGAAGGCCCCGAACGACTGGCCCGCCTGTCCGGTGAGGTTGATCGTGATGGTGTCCTCCGGCAGCCCCTCGTGGTAGGCCTTGGTGACCTCGTGGCCGAGCATCGTGCCGACGGTGCGGTTGACGTTGCGGATGGTGGCCTCGATACGCACCGGCTCACCCCGCTCGATCGCCGGCCGGGCCTGCGCGATGAGGTCGTTGTCGAGGGCATGCTCCAAGCCGTGGTCCTGGCCCTGAGTGCAGAACCGGGCCGAATCGCCCTGCGGCACCGCCTCGGCCAGGATCGGGGACAGGTCCAGCCCGGCGGCCTTCCAGTGGTCCACCGCCTTGCGCACGTCGAGGACCGAGGACTGCCCGACCGCTTCCGCGATCGAGCGGAACCCGAGCTGGGCGAGCAGTTCGCGGACCTCGGTCGCGATGCATTCGAAGAAGGTCTCCACGAACTCCGGCCGGCCGGTGAACCGGGCCCGCAGCTCGGGATTCTGCGTCGCGATCCCCACCGGGCAGGTGTCCTGGTGGCAGACCCGCATCATGATGCAGCCGCTGACCACGAGTGGGGCCGTGGCGAAGCCGAACTCCTCCGCGCCCAGCAGCGCGGCGACGACGACGTCGCGACCGGTCTTGAGCTGCCCGTCGGTCTGCACGACGATCCGATCGCGGAGGTCGTTGAGCACGAGGGTCTGCTGGGTCTCGGCGAGGCCCAGCTCCCAGGGCGCACCGGCGTGCTTCAGCGACGTCAGCGGGGAGGCGCCGGTGCCGCCGTCGTGGCCGGAGATCAGGACGACGTCCGCGTGGGCCTTGCTCACGCCCGCCGCGACCGTGCCGACGCCGACCTCGGAGACGAGTTTCACGTGAATCCGCGCGCTCGGGTTGGCGTTCTTGAGGTCGTGGATGAGCTGCGCCAGGTCCTCGATGGAGTAGATGTCGTGGTGTGGCGGCGGGCTGATCAGGCCCACGCCCGGGGTGGAGTGCCGGGTGCGAGCCACCCAGGGGTAGACCTTCGCGCCGGGCAGCTGCCCGCCCTCGCCGGGCTTGGCCCCCTGAGCCATCTTGATCTGGATGTCGTCGGACTCGGTCAGGTAGTGGCTGGTCACCCCGAAACGGCCCGAGGCGACCTGTTTGATCGCGCTGCGTCGGGTCGCGTCGAGCAGCCGGTCGACGTCCTCGCCGCCCTCGCCGGTGTTGGACTTGGCGCCGAGCCGGTTCATCGCGATGGCGAGCGTCTCGTGGGCTTCCTTGCTGATCGAGCCATAGCTCATCGCGCCGGTCGAGAAGCGCTTGACGATCGCGCTGATCGGCTCGACCTCTTCGACCGGGATCGGCGTGCGCCCGGACGTGTCGAACTCGAACAGCCCGCGCAGCGTCATCAGCCGCTTGCTCTGGCCGTCGACACGGGCCGTGTATTGCCGGAACTCGTCGTACCGCCGGGCCCGCGTCGAATGCTGCAGCCGGAACACCGTCTCCGGGTCGAACAGGTGCGGCTCGCCTTCGCGGCGCCATTGGTACTCACCGCCCGTGGCGAGCTTGCGGTGCGCGTTGCCGACGCCGGAGACCGGGTACGCCGTGCGATGGCGCGCCTCGACCTCCTTGGCGATGACGTCCAGGCCGACGCCGCCGAGTCGGCTCGTCGTGCCCGTGAAGTAGTCGTCGATGACCTCCTTGGCCAGGCCGATGCACTCGAACACCTGCGCGCCGCGGTAGCTCGCCACCGTGGAGATGCCCATCTTCGACATGACCTTGAGCACGCCCTTGCCGAGCGCCTTGATGAGGTTGGCCACGGCCTTCTCGCTGGTGACCCCGGTGATGGCCCGGGAGCGCACCATGTCCTCGACGGTCTCCATCGCCAGGTAGGGGTTGACGGCCGCGGCGCCGTAGCCGACCAGCAGCGCGACGTGGTGCACCTCGCGGACATCGCCCGCCTCGACGATGAGGCCCACCTGGGTGCGGGTCTTCTCCCGGATCAGGTGGTGGTGCACGGCCGCGGTGAGCAGCAGCGAGGGGATGGGGGCCTTGTCGATGGTGGAGTCCCGGTCGGAGAGCACGACGAATCGGGCGCCGCGCCGGATGGCGCCGGAGACCTCCTTGAAGATCATCTTCAGCCGCGCCTGCATCGCGGCCGCTCCGCCGGCCACGTCGTACAGCCCGGAGACCACGACGGTCGCGGTGCCGGACTCGTCGTAGTCGTCGGCGTCGATGTGCACGATCTTGGCCAGCTCGTCGTTGTCGATCACCGGGAACGGCAGCACGATCTGCCGGCAGTGCTCCGGGGAGACCTGCAGCAGGTTCAATTCCGGGCCGGCGGTGGCGCCGACGCTGGTGACCAGCTCCTCACGGATCGCGTCCAGCGGCGGGTTCGTCACCTGGGCGAACAGCTGGCTGAAGTAGTCGAACAGCAGCCGCGGCCGGTCCGAGAGCACCGCGATCGGGGTGTCGGTGCCCATCGACCCGAGCGCCTCGGAGCCGGTCGCCGCCATCGGCGCGAGGATGACCCGCAGCTCCTCGCTGGTGTAGCCGAAGGTCTGCTGCCGTCGCGCCACCGAGGAGGCGGTGTGCAGGATGTGCTCGCGCTCGGGCAGGTCCTTGAGCTGGACCATGCCGTCCTTGAGCCACTGCGCGAAGGGCAGCTTGGCGGCCAGCTTCTCCTTGACCTCGTCGTCGGGCACGATCCGGCGCTGGCCGGTGTGGACGAGGAACATCTTGCCGGGGCTGAGCCGGCCCTTCTCGACGATCCGTTCAGCGGGGATGTCGAGCACCCCGGCCTCGCTGCCCAGCACGACGAGGCCGTCGTCGGTGACCCAGTATCGGCCGGGGCGCAGCCCGTTGCGGTCCAGCACCGCCCCGATGAGGGTGCCGTCGGTGAACGTCACGCAGGCCGGCCCGTCCCACGGCTCCATGAAGCAGCCGTGGAACTGGTAGAAGGCCTTGCGGGCCGCGTCCATCTCGCCGTGGTTCTCCCAGGCCTCCGGGATCATCATCAGGACGGCGTGCGGCAGGCTCCGGCCGCCGAGGTGCAGCAACTCCAGCACCTCATCGAAGCTGGCCGAGTCCGAGCCCTGCGGGTCGCAGATCGGGAACAGCCGCGACAGGTCGCCGGGGATGAGGTCGGACTTCAGCACCGACTCCCGCGAGGCCATCCAGTTGCGGTTGCCACGGACCGTGTTGATCTCGCCGTTGTGCGCGATGAGCCGGTAGGGGTGCGCCAGCGGCCAGCTCGGGAACGTGTTCGTCGAGAACCGGCTGTGCACCAGCGCGAGTTCGGTGACGACGCGCTCGTCGTGCAGGTCCGGGTAGAAGTGGTCCAGCTGTTCGGTGGTGAGCATCCCCTTGTAGACCAGGGTGCGGGCCGACAGCGACGGGAAGTAGGTCCGGGTCTCGTGCTCAGCCCGCTTGCGCAGGCAAAACGCGAGCCGGTCCAGCTCAATCCCGGTGGCGCCCTCGCGCGTGCCCGTGGCCGCGACGAACAGCTGGGCGAAGTGCGGCATGACGTCGCGGGCGACCTTGCCGATGATCGAGTCGTTCACCGGTACGTCGCGCCAGCCGAGCACGGCCAAGTTCTCCTCGGCGGCCAGGGCTTCGATGCGGCGCACCGTCGTGGCGCGCTCGGCGGCGTCCACGGGCAGGAACGCGGTGCCCACGGCGTACGCGCCCGGCGCCGGCACCTCGAAACCCGTCACGGCGCGCAGGAACGCGTCAGGCACCTGCATGAGGATGCCCGCGCCGTCGCCGACCAGCGGGTCCGCGCCGGTGGCGCCGCGATGGTCGAGGTTGCGCAGGGCGATCAGCGCGTGCTCGACGATGTCGTGGCCCGCATGGCCGCGCAGGGTGGCGACCATCGCGACGCCGCAGGCGTCGTGCTCGTAGGCGGGGTCGTAGAGACCGGTGGCTGCCGGGACAGCGGAGAAGTCGCGAGCGGACACGGTGATTCACCGTCCTTTGCGGGAGAGGACCGATGAGGTCGGCGGAGGGAGGGTACGCCGAGAGGGCGCGATGCACCGGACCGCACTGTCCGGACGACGGAACTCTACCGGCTGGAACCGACAGCCGAAGACCAGCCACCATCTCACTTATTGAGACCAACCTGCTCGAATGCCGGCTACCCTAATCGGCTTCCCTACCCGAATCCGCATCCCAAGGGTTGACCAGCGGCACGCCAAAGCGCTTGAAGTCGGCGGTGTTGCGGGTCGCCACGGTGAGGCGATGGACAGCAGCCGTGGCCGCGATGAAGGCGTCGCGCTCGGGGGCCGGGTCGGGAACGTGCCAGCCGGCCGCCAGGGCAGCAATGCGCGCATCGACGGGCAAGATACATCCTTCGAACGTCCGCGAGACCGTCGAAAGCCACGCCCGCAGCACACGCCCCTGCGCCTCGTCGCGCCTCTCGCTGCGTCGTACGCCAATCTCCAACTCAAAGAGCGTGATCGCGCTGATCGCCTGCGCTGCCGAGTGGCGACGAGCCCACGCGACGAACCGTCGATCCGCCCGCGATGACGCCGCCTTGCGCAACTCGCTGACGACGCACGTGTCCAGCAGAAGTTCGCTCACAGATGCGGCACCCTCACAGGTCCGGTACCCGCGGGACGAGGCGTAGCGTGGCTGGCTCGAAGTCGATGTCCGCCCACGCCTCTGGGTCCTGCTCCGCAGACGCAGACAACGCGTCGTACAGCGAGCGGCCCCCTCGCAACCGCTCATACTCAGCGATCGACAACAACACATGCGACGGTACGCCGCGTTCAGTGATGACCACGATGTCCGCCTGAGCGGCACGTTTTGCGGCACTGACACGCTGATTGAACTCCCGAGCGCTCATGGTGACCATGCCGACCCCCTTGTAGCCAAGTAGCTACATCCTACGCCGGCCCGCCCCGAGACCCCACGTCAGCGGGTGTCCGCCCGGCCGTTCGGCCCAGCCACCGGAACCACCAGGCGCCGAACGCGAAGACCACGATCGACGTCCAGACGTTGAGGCGCAGCCCCAGGAGATGGTTGGCGTCGTCGATGCGCAGGTTCTCCACCACGAATCGCTCCACCGTGTAGAGCATGAGCACCAGCGCGAACAGTTGGCCGGGCACGAGGCGTCGCAGTACGGACGACGCGCCGATGCCGAACCGGCGATCCACCCAGAACAGCAGCGCCGCCGCGAGCAGGCACCACACCGCCTCGTAGAGGAACGTCGGGTGGAAGGTGCCGATCACCACCGGGTTGCCCGCGGCGTCCACGACCGCCCGCCCCGCCTGGTGGTCCCACTGATGGATCGTCAACGCCCACGGGACGTCGGTGGGACCGCCGTACAGCTCGTTGTTGAACCAGTTCCCCAGCCGCCCGATCGCCTGCGCGATGAGCAGCGGCGGGGCGAGGGCGTCGGCGAAGACCAGGAGCGGTACGCCGTGCCGGCGGCAGCCGATCCACGCGCCGACGGCGCCAAGGGCCACCGCGCCCCAGATGCCGAGACCGCCCTCCCAGATGGCGAAGGCCTTGGCGGGCTGACCGCCGGCACCGAAGTAAGCCTGCGGGCTCGAGATGACGTGGTAGATCCGGCCGCCGACGATGCCGAACGGCACCGCCCACAGCGCCACATCGATGGCCTTCTCGGCCTCGACCCCGCGCGCCGGCAACCGCCGCGCGGTCAGCCAGGCCGCGAGCACGATGCCGGTGAGGAGGGCCAGCGCGTACGCCCGCATCGGGATCGGCCCGAGATGCCAGACCCCGACGGTGGGCGAAGGGATGGCTGCGGGCAGCATCGGGATCACGGGTGGCCTACTTGGCGACCTCGAACAGCTTCTTCTCGAAGTCGTCCGCGGTGGCCACCCCACTCAGCGAGATCACCTTGTTGTTCACGAAGAAGTACGGCGTACCGCGAACGTCCATTACCCGGTAGGTGTACTCCTCAAGACCCTTGAGGTAAGGAACGTACGGCCGATCCGCCGCGCACTTTTTCCAGGTATCGAGCGCCGCACCAGAGATGCCCGCCTCGGTCGCAGCACTGGCCAGCGCCTCGTCCGTGTAGCCGTCACCCTCGTTCGTGGGCTGCTTGGCATAGACCTTGTCGTGGAACTCTGCGAACTTGCCGGCGTCGGCGGCGCACAGGGCCGCGTTGCCGGCCTTCTTGGATGAGTCGTTGCGCAGATTGTCGTCCAGGAAGGTCTTGATGTAATAGACGACATTGATCTTGCCCGCCGCAGCGAGATCGTGGATGCGACCTCCCAAGCGGTCCTCGGCCTGCTTGCAGGCGGGGCACTGGAAGTCCTCGAAGATCTGCAGCGTCGGGATGCCGTCCTTCAACACGCCCCCGTTCGTCGCGATCACCGGCGAGTTGGCGTCCTTGACGCCCTTCGGCAGCTTGACCGCGGCATTGCCGGCGGTGCCGGTGCCGGTTCCGCTGGCACCCGTCGCGGTGCCCGTTGTCCCCGGCGCGGCCGGAGTGTCGCCGCCCCGGTTGGGCAGCCAGATGGCCAGGACGATCCCGAGCACCACGAGCGCGCCGATGACCGCGCCCAGGATGGCCTTGGTGTTCTTCGGGCGATCGGCGGCCGCGGCGATCTTCGCCTGGCGGTCGTTGTGCGGAGCGGACGGCATGCTCTCTCCTTCGATCTCGGGCTCCCCCGGCGCTTCCGGCGGCCAGCCCGCGTCGTGAACGAGTGGGTTCAGGGGGTGGTTCCGGTGCCGACACCGGCCGGCGACGCCGTGGTCGCGGCCCGCGTCGATCCCGATCCGTTGAGTCGATTGTCCACCGCCACAGGCGTTCTCGGGCGTACCACGAGCCACGCGGCAAGGGCCAGGAAGCCGAGGTCGCGCAGGATCTCCTGCAGATAGGCCGGCTCCCGATCCCAGGCCAACGAGCCGTCGCCGCCGAAGCAGCCGCAGTCGATCCGCAGGCCCCGAGCCCAGGCCGAGGCGATCCCCGCGATGAAGACCACCAGCAGCACCGCGGAGACGATCGCAACCGGCCGCACGAACAGGCCGATCAGCAGCAGGAGGCCGAGCGCCAGCTCGACGATCGGCAACGCCTGGCCGATGATCGCCGCCAGGTCGTAGGGGAAGATGTCGTAGGCCTGCACCGACCGCGCGCTGGTCAGCGGCTTGCCGAGCTTCGTGGCCGCCGCATAGATCCACACCCCGGCAAGGATCAACCGCGCCGCCAGGCCGACCGCACGAAGCGCCATCAGCGCCCGCTCCGCACGCCGCGGGCCAGCTCGGCGGTCAGCTCGCGCAGCGACGCCAGCCGCCGCTCCCAGGCACCCTCGCCGGCGAGGCGCCGCACCAGCGCCGACCCGACGATCACGCCGTCGGCGAAGGCGGCCAGCTCCGCGGCCTGGGCCCCGTCGCTGACGCCGAGGCCGACACAGAGCGGCAGGTCGGTGACGGCGCGAGTCCGCGCGACCAAGCCCTCCGCCGCCGAGCCGACCGAGGTGCGGGTGCCGGTCACGCCCATCACCGAGGTGACGTAGACGAATCCGCGGCAGTGCGCGGTGGTCATCGCCAGCCTCGCCCCCGTGGAGCTCGGCGCGACCAGGAAGATCGGGGCCAGGCCGTGCCGCTGCGCCGCCTCCAGCCAGTCGCCGGCCTCGTCCGGAATCAGATCGGGAGTGATCACGCCGGCACCGCCCGCCGCCGCGAGATCCGCCGCGAACCGGTCCACCCCGTAGGCCAGGATCGGGTTCCAGTAGCTCATCACCACCGCGACGCCGCCCGCCGCCGTGACCTCGCGGACCGCGGCGAAGATGTCGGTGATCCGGACGCCGTTGGCCAGCGCGGTCGTCGCGGCGTCCTGGATCACCGGGCCGTCAAGCACCGGATCGCTGTAGGGAAAACCGACCTCCACGATGTCGGCGCCCTCCTCCACGATGGCGCGCATCGCCTGCAGCGACTCCGGCACGGTCGGGTAGCCGACCGGAAGATACCCCATCAGCGCTGCGCGGTCCTCCGCCTTGGCCCGGGCCAGCACCGCGTCGAGGGCGAGGACGCCCGCCGCGCTCGTCGTACCCATCACCGCTCCTGCTCCGATTCGATCAGCCCGAAGTAGCGGGCGGCGGTGTCCACATCCTTGTCGCCGCGGCCGGAGAGATTGACGATGAGCACCGCACCCTCGCCCAGTTCGCGGCCGACCTCCATCGCCCCGGCCAGGGCGTGCGCCGACTCGATGGCCGGCAGGATGCCCTCGGTGCGGGTCAGCAGCCGGAACGCCTCCATCGCGTCCTCGTCGGTGGCATAGCGGTATTCGGCCCGCCCGCTCTCGTGCAGGAAGGCGTGCTCCGGGCCGACGCTGGGGTAGTCCAGGCCCGCGGAGATCGAGTGCGACTCGACGGTTTGGCCGTCGTCGTCCTGCAGGACGTACGTCGCGGCGCCGTGCAGCACCCCCGGCGTGCCGCCGGAGAACCGCGCCGCATGCTTGCCCGAGCCGATGCCCTCGCCGCCGGCCTCCACGCCGATCAGCCGCACCCCGGCGTCCTCGCGGAACCGGTGGAACAGGCCCATCGCGTTGCTGCCGCCGCCGACGCAGGCGATCACCGCATCCGGCAGCCGACCGATCCGCGCCAGGATCTGCTCGCGGGCCTCCTCGCCGATGACCTTGTGGAAGTCGCGGACCATCTCGGGGAACGGGTGCGGGCCGGTCACGGTGCCCAGCACGTAATGGGTGGTGTCGACGTTCGCGACCCAGTCCCGCAGCGCCTCGTTGACCGCGTCCTTCAGCGTGCGGCTGCCGTGCGTGACCGGGATGACCTGCGCGCCGAGCAGCCGCATCCGGGCCACGTTGAGGGCCTGCCGCTGGGTGTCGCGTTCGCCCATATAGACGACGCAGTCCAGGCCCATCAGGGCGGCCGCCGTCGCCGTCGCCACGCCGTGCTGGCCCGCACCGGTCTCCGCGATGACCCGCTTCTTGCCCATCTGCACGGTCAGCAGCGCCTGCCCCAGGACGTTGTTGATCTTGTGGCTGCCGGTGTGGTTGAGATCCTCGCGCTTGAGGAAGACCCGGGCGCCGCCGCAGTGCTCCGCGAACCGGGGCACCTCGGTGAGCAGACTCGGCCGGCCGGTGTAGTCGGTCTGCAGCCGGCGCAGCTCGGCCTGGAACTGGGGATCCACGGCGGCCTTGAGGCGGGCCTCGTCCAGTTCCTCCAGGGCGGCGACCAACGCCTCAGGCACGAACCGCCCGCCGAAGTCGCCGAACCGGCCCACTCCGACGCCCATCGCCTCCGCGAAGGCGTCGAGCTGTGGGGCGCTCACGACTCCCCCGGCAGCCGCAGACACGGATGTGACCCCGCGGTGACCAGCTCCTGCACGGCCTCGCGCGGTCGGCCGCCGGTGACCAGGGCCTCCCCGACCAGGACCGCGTCGGCGCCGAGGCGGGCGAGTTCGAGGACATCGTGCGGGCCGCGCACGCCGGACTCGGCGACCTTCACGACGCCGGCGGGCAGGTGCGGGGCGATCCGACCAAAGGTGCCACGATCGACGTCGAGGGTCTTCAGGTTGCGGTTGTTCACGCCGATGATGCTGGCGCCCGCGGCGACCGCGCGGGCCGCCTCGTCCTCATCGTGGACCTCGACGAGCGCGTGCATGCCCAGGGACTGGGTGCGCTCCAGCAGCCCGACCAGCACCTCCTGCTCCAGCGCCGCCACGATGAGCAGCACGAGGTCCGCGCCGTGCGCCCGGGCCTCCCAGAGCTGATAGGCGTCGACGATGAAGTCCTTGCGCAGCACCGGGATGTCGACCGCGGCGCGGACCGCCACGAGATCCTCCAGGCTGCCGCCGAAGCGGCGCTGCTCGGTCAGCACGCTGATCGCCCTGGCGCCGCCCGCCTCGTAATCGCGAGCCAAGCCGGCCGGATCGGCGATCATCGCCAGCGCACCCTTGCTCGGACTGCTCCGCTTGACCTCGGCGATGACCTTGACGCCGACCTCACCCTGACGCAGGGCGGCGACCGCATCACGCGGGTCCAGGGCCCGGGCCGCCCGCTCCTTGAGGTCCTCGAGGCTCAGCTGGCTGCGACGCTGCGCGAGGTCTGCACGCACGCCCTCGATGATCTCGTCCAGAACGGTAGCCACGGGGCTCAGCGTAACCAGCGCGGCCGGGTGCTCCGAATCGGGTTCCGAGCGCGGACAGGCAGGCTCGGGGCTGGCAGGGCGACGGCCCGGCACCGCGGGGCGGTCCGGGCCGGTGGCTGGGGTGGCAGCCGGTGGGTGGCCGGGTCAGGGCCGGTACGTCGAGGGCGACGTCACCACATGTCCTCGACCCACTTGCCGCCGGCCCGCTGCAGACCGATCCAGGCCGCGGCACCCGCAACACACAGCACGGTGCCCGCGATCCACAACCACGACCAGTGGACGACCACCCCGAGGCTGACCAACAGGGCCCCGGCGAGCAGGACGACGGTGCCGATCCAGGCGGCGGGGGTGTTGCCGTGGGAGACCTTGCCGGACATCTGCGCTTTCCTCCGTGTCGTTCATCGTTCGCGGGCGGCGTCCGGCCCACTCGACCGGCGGGTTCCGGTGCCACCCGACCTCGCGGCCGACTGACGGTTGCCCCGAAGGGTCCGGACGTCGTCGTGAGCGACATTGTGCCAGGCCGGAACCGCGAACGGTCGGACGGCACCGGGCAACCGGTCACGCTGGGCCGGACGGCCGCGGGATGCGCCGATCGGTCATTTGGCGCTCAGAGCGTCGGATCCTCGCCGCGGGAGAGCGCATCCCAGTCGTCCTCGGTACGCCGGCCGAGGGGGCCCGACGTGCCGGACTGCGGCGGAGAGGGCTGCGCCGGCGTACCGGGCCGCTGCGACCTACCGGCGGGCGGCGCGCCGGGGCCGGCCCGCTCCCCGACCGGGGCCTCGACCGGGGCCTCGACGGACGCCTCGACGGGGGCGTCGTAGCGAGCCGAGACTCGCCGCCACCGCGACCCGAGGATCAGCGCCAGCGCCGCGGCGACGACGACGAGCAGCGCCGCCGCGTCCCCGCCCCAGGAGGCGGGCGCGACGACCACGTCGTGCACGGGCAGGCCCGCTGGCACGGTGGCCCGGGACAGCCCGGCCGAGGCATCGGCAAGGCCGGTCCGCCACGCCACCTCCGCGCCGACACCGGCGGCGCCGAGCAGCACCGCGACCACCGGCCGCAGCCGCGGCCCCGCGAAGGCCAGGGCCGCCGCCGCGGCGGCCGCCACCAACAGCAGGGCCGGATAGGCCGGTGCCAGAGCCGAGCCGCTGGCGGCCAGCCGGGTCGCCGTGTTCAGCGATCCCGCCGCGGGCTCGCCCGTCGCCATCGGCCGGGAGGCCACGATCAGGCCGAGCCCGGCCCCGAGGAGCCCGAGCAGCACCGTCGTCGGCCGACGCCCGAGCACGCCCACCGCACTCATCCGACCGACTCCGGCTCGCATCCGGGCTCGGATGCAGGCGCGGATCCAGGGTCGGGTTGCGGGTCGGACATGGGCTCGAACCCGGCGTCGGGCGGCGTCAGGGTCGCCGCCCGCGCCACCGCCCGCAGCGCCGCCGAGGCCTTCGCGACGCACTCGTCGTGCTCCGTGGCGGGCACCGAATCAGCGACGATCCCGGCCCCGGCCTGCACATAGGCCACCCCGTCGAGGATGACCGCGGTCCGGATCGCGATGGCCGCGTCGAGATCGCCGTGGACGTCGAGATAGCCGACGACCCCTCCGTAGACACCCCGTCGAGTCGGCTCCAAGGCGTCGATCAACTCCATGGCCCGCGGCTTGGGCGCCCCGGACAGGGTGCCGGCGGGGAAGGTCGCGGCGAGCACGTCGTACCCGCTGCGATCGGGCCGCAGGGCCCCGACGACGGTCGACTCCAGGTGCATGATGTGGCTGTACCGGTGGACGCTCATCAGGTCGACCACCTCGACCGAGCCCGGCTCGCACACCTTCTGCAGGTCGTTGCGCGAGAGGTCGACGAGCATCACGTGTTCCGCGCGCTCCTTGGGATCGGCGACCAGCTCGGCGGCCAGGGCCTCGTCCTCCTCGGGAGTCGCCCCGCGCGGCCGGGACCCGGCGATGGGGTGCGTGATGACCTTGCCGGACTGCACCTTGACCAGGGCCTCCGGGCTCGAGCCGACGACGTCGATGGGGCGCCCGGCGGGATCGGTGAGGCGGACCAGGTACATGTAGGGGCTCGGGTTCGTGGTGCGCAGCACCCGATAGACATCGAGCGCGTCGGCCGGGCAGGGCGCCGCGAACCGCTGGCTGAGCACCACCTGGAACACCTCGCCGGCCCGGATAGCCTCCTGACCGGCCGCCACCATGGCCTCGTACTGCTCCCGTGTGCGGTTGGCCTGCACCCCCGGCCCGTTCGTCGGCGCGGCGCCGTCGGCCGGCCCGATCACCGCGACGGTCGCCGGGGCGGGCCGGGTCAACGCGGCCGTCATCGCGTCGAGGCGCCGCACCGCGCCGGCGTGCGCCTGGTCGACGCGCTCGTCGGTGTTGTCGAAGTTCACCGCGTTGGCGATGAGATAGGCGGATCCGTCCGCATGGTCCAGCACGGCCAGATCGGTGGCCAGCAGCATCGCCAGCTCCGGCAGACCCAGGTCGTCCGTGGCCTGCTCGGGCAGCCGCTCCCACCGACGTACCGCGTCATAGCCGACATAACCCACGAAGCCGCCGGTCAGCGGCGGCAGTCCGGCGATCGGGTCGGTCGCCAGCGCGGCCAGGGCGTCGCGCAACACGGTGACCGGGTCGCCGGCGGTGGGGATCCCGACGGGCACGTCGCCCAGCCAGCAGGCGCGGCCGTCGCGCTCGGTGAGGACGGCGCGCGAGGCGGCGCCGATGATCGAGTAGCGGGACCAGACCCCGCCGTGTTCCGCGGACTCCAGCAGGAACGTCCCCGGCCGGGACCCGGCGAGCTTGCGGTAGACCCCCAGCGGCGTCTCGGCGTCGGCCAGCAGGCGCCGTACCACCGGGATGAATCGGCGGCCGTGGGCCAGCTCGCGGAAGGTCGGCAGGCTCGGCCAGGTCGCCCCGAACGGGACCTGCGCCTGCACGGGTGCAGTGCCGTCGACCGCCATCACTGCTCCTCTTGCCCTGGCTGCGCGCCCAGGTCGGTGAAGAAGCACGTCCGCTCCCCCGTGTGGCAGGCCGCGCCGACCTGCTCGACCCGCACCAGCAGCGCGTCGCCGTCGCAGTCCAGGGCCACCGAGCGCACGTATTGCCGGTGCCCGGAGGTGTCGCCCTTGCGCCAGTACTCGCCGCGGCTGCGCGACCAGAACGTGACCCGGCCGGTGGTCAGCGTGCGCGCCAGGGCCTCGTCATCCATCCAGCCCAGCATCAGGACCTCGCCGGTGTCGTGCTGCTGCACGATCGCGGCGACCAGGCCGGCGGAGTCGCGCTTGAGACGGGTGGCCACGGCCGGGGGCAGCGGGCCGGCGGCGGGGGGGTCCTGGGTCACGCCGCCATTGTGCCCGTACGTCGGGTGCGCCAGGTGGTCAGGCGAGCGGACCAGCTGTCAGGATGAGCGCCATGACCGGACTCGCGCAGCAGGAACGTGGCGCCCTGTGTGACACCCTCACCGTCGTCGGGCCGACGGCCCCCACCCTGTGCGACGGGTGGACCGCCCGGGATCTGGCCGCCCATCTGGTGCTGCGCGAGCGTCGACCGGACGCCGCGGCGGGGGTGATCGTGCCGGTCCAGGTGCTGACCGAGCACACCCAACGCGTGCAGGAGCAATACGCCGTGCAGCCCTGGCCGGAGCTCATCGACATGGTCCGCAGCGGCCCCAAGAACTGGACCCCGATCCGGGTGGCCAGTGTGGACGACGCGATCAACCTGGCCGAGTTCTATGTGCATCACGAGGACGTGCTGCGGGCCCAGCCCGACTGGACCCCGCAGGCCCGACGGGAGCTGGACCGAGACTTCGCCGAGGCCCTCTGGGCCCGGCTGCGGCAGGTCGGGCAGCTGCTGTTTCGCAAGTCGCCGGTGGGGCTGACCCTGGATGTCGGCGGGGTCGGCGGCCGCAAACAGGTCAAGGCCGCCACCCGCGACGGGGAAGTCACGCTGCTCGGCGATCCCGGGGAGATCCTGCTCTACGCGTTCGGGCGCGGCGCCGTCGCCCAGGTGCGCATCGAGGGCGAGCCGGAGGCTGTCGCGGCGTTCACCGAGGCGTCCTTCGGGATCTGACCGGCCGCCGACCGGCCGCCGAACGGCAGCTGGGTGACGGCTGTTCGGGAGCTCGGCGACGGCCGTTCGGCGCGACCGGGTTTCACGCTCGCGCGGCGGCGACCCGCCGGGCCTGCGCTTTGACAGGGCCGGTCGGGCAATGCCAGTGTCGATGGCACCGATTGGCCGACCGATCGGGGAAGCCGGTGCGATTCCGGCGCTGTCCCGCAACCGTGACGGATGAGCAACGCCTCCTCCGCAGCCGGAGCACCGCGGTCGGCTCCTCGGCTCCCTGAAACACCCGTCGTGGAGAGCGGGACGGAGCCCGGCCCCTCGATGGCCCGCGCCCCGCCCGCTCGAGGAGGTCATCCCGTTGTCGTCACCCCAGTTCCGTTCCCCCAGACCCGCGATCGGCGCCGCTTTAGGCCTGCTCACGGCCGTCACCCTGGCGGCTCCCGCCGCGTTCGCGGCGCCCCTGCCCGCCGAGACGACGACGCCGGCGCCATCGCCGAGCAGCTCGGCGACCGGATCGCCGAGCGGAACGGCCACCGGCTCGGGCACCGGAACCGCCACCACCCCCGCCGCGGCGGGCTACCGCTTCTGGGGCTTTTACCAGCAGAACGCCGGCAAGTGGGAGTTCGCCCAGACCGGCCCCTACCAGGTGGTCCCGAAGGACGAGGCCGTCCAGGGCTGGCGGTTCGCGACGGCGAGCATGTCCGACAATCGGGCGCCCCGCGCGACGCCGTCGTTCGCCGACATCTGCGGCAAGGTCGCCGGCGAGGCCGGCAAGAAGCGCGTCGGGGTCGTGGTCGACTACGGCCGCGCGGCCGACACGGCCAATGACGCCAATCCGCCGGCGGCGATGGCCCGGTGCGCCCTGGTAAGCACCGGCGCCTCCAGCGCCGAGGTGCTCAATGCGGTGGCCGGCCCCCGCGAGGACGGCGGCATGGTCTGCGCCATCGACAACTGGCCGGTCGGCACCGGCTGCGGCGAACCCGTCGCCACCTTGTCCGATGCCGCCAAGGCCCCGGACGAGCGCATCGACATCTCGGTGACGGCACCCCGTGAGCAGCCGCGGGTCCAGGACGCGGCCCAGCCGGCGGCCAGCCAGGGCCCGAGCCGGACGCTGCTGACGGTGATCGCGGTCCTCGTCGTGGCCCTGGCGGCGGCCGCCGCCTGGATGCTGCGCCGGCGACGCGGGGCGGACGAGGGTAGCCCGGCGCCCGCGACGGTCGGCGCCGGCCACGAGGGCGGCCCCGCGGCCGGCCACAGCGCCGAGAGGAACCCAGCCGCGCCCCAGGATTCGCCGTCCGATCCCGACCCGCGGGCCTGATCGGCCCCGGCGGCCCGCCCCGTGTCCCGACCCAGCGCCCAGCCCCGCCTGCTGCATCCCGCGGCCTGGTGGTGCTGGGCGCTGTGCGTCGGGGTCGCGGCGTCGCGAACCACCAACCCCTGGCTCCTCGGGCTGCTGGTCGCCCTGCTCGGCTGGACCGTCGCGCAGCGTCGCGAGCCGGGGACCGGCCGCATCCTGGCGGGCTTTCTCGCGATGGGCGTCCTGGCCATCCTGCTGCGGCTGACGGCCACCGCGCTCGGCGGCGCCCGGCTGGGCTCACACCTGATCGTCGAGCTGCCGATCGTGCCGCTGCCTACCTGGCTGGGGGGGCTGCGCCTCGGCGGTGCCGTGCACCTGGAGCCCATGGTGCGCGCCTTCTACGACGGGGCGCAGCTGGCCGTGGTGCTGGGCTCGGTGGGGGCGGCGAATGCCCTCGCCGGTCCGCGGCGGTTGTTGCGCTATCTGCCGGCGACCCTGTACGACGTAGGCACGGCGCTGGTCGTGGGCCTGACCTACGCGCCGCGTCTGGTCACCGAGGCCGAACGGCTGTCCCGGGCCCGTCGGTTGCGCGGCCACCGGGGTCGCGGCGTGCGGGAGACGGGGCGCCTGGTGATCCCCGTGGTCTCCGCCGCCCTCGACGGCGCCCTCGGACTGGCCGCGTCGATGGAGTGTCGCGGCTATGGCCGCACCGGCGCGTCCCGGCGTCGCCAGCTGCTCGCCTCGGCCCTGGCAACGCTCGGCCTCGCCGGGACGGTCGTCGGCCTGTACGGCGTGATGGACGGCGTCACCCCCCTGGCGGTGGGCGTCCCCATGGTCCTGATCGGGGTGGCGGTCGCGGCAAGCACGCTGTGGATCGGTGCCGGCGGGGACCCCCGCACCCGGTATCGCCGCGACCCCTTCGCCGGGCCGGAACGGATCACCACGGCCGGCGGTCTGCTCGTGGCAGCCGTCTTCGTCGGCTGGTCCCTGATCGATCCGGCCGCAACGCGGCCCAGCACCACCCCCCTGGCCCTACCCGACCTGCCCCTACTCCCGGTGCTGGCCCTGGTGGTCGCCGGGCTCGCCGGGGTGCTCACCCCCGAGCCACCGGTGCAGGCGGTGCCCTCCGGCGCTCGGTCCGCCGCAGGCGCCGGCGCCCGGCCGGCTCCGGGGACCCCGAGCCCCGCCATCCTGGCCGACGACGGCGACCTGACCCCGCACGCCCTCGCGCCGGCACTCGCCCGTGGCGTCGCACGCCGTCCCTCGGCGGAGCCGACCCCGGCAGACCAGGGGACGCTCGCGGGGGCAGCGCTGTCCGAGCCTGCGCCGTTTGAGTCCTCGCCATCCGAGTCCTCGCCATCCGAGTCCTCGCCATCCGAGCTGGCCCCGCACCCCGGCCACGCTGGAGTGCTGCCCGCAGCAAGCACCAGAGGCCCCAGGTACGCCCGATGATCGACATCGCCGACCTGCAGATCCACTACGCCGACGCCGCGACCCCCGCGCTGCGGTGCCCCCGGCTGCGGGCTCGCGAGGGCGAGCTGATCCTCGTCTGTGGCCCGACGGGCAGCGGCAAGTCGACCCTGCTCGGCGCGCTGGTGGGCCTGGTCCCGCACTTCACCGGGGGCACCCTGCGCGGCCACGTCCGGGTCGCCGGGCGGGACACCCGCGAGCATCGCCCTCGGGATCTTGCCGGTGTCGTCGGCTATGTGCACCAACACCCGGCGACCTCCTTCGTCACCGACCACGTCGAGGACGAGATCGCCTACGGCCTGGAGACCCTGGGGCTGGCCCCGACGGTGATGCGGCGCCGCGTCGAGGAGACCCTGGATCTGATGGACCTCGCCGAGCTGCGGACCCGCCCGCTGCGCCGGCTCTCCGGCGGGCAGCAACAGCGCGTCGCCATCGCCGCGGTGCTGGCCGGTGGGCCCGAGTTGCTGGTCCTCGACGAGCCCACTTCGGCGCTGGACCCGGTCGCCGCCGAAGAGGTGCTCTCGGCGTTGCAGCGCCTCGTCCACGACCACGGCCTCACGGTGGCGCTGGCCGAACACCGCCTGGAGCGCGTCGTCCACCACGCCGACGGGATCGTGCTCGTCGGCGACGGCCTCGCGAGCGACGTGCTCGATCCGGCCGAGGCGATGGCGATCAGCCCGGTATACCCGCCGATCGTGGCCCTGGGCCGCGAGGCGGGTTGGGCTCCGCTGCCGCTGTCCGTGCGCGCCGCCCGCCGGGCTGCGGTGTCGCTGCGAGGCGAACTCGCCACGCCGGCACCCGACGTACCGGCCGGCAGCCCTCGCCGCGCCGCCGTCCCCGCCGGACCCACCCCGCGAGCCGGCACCGATCCGGGCCTGCTGGTGCGGGACCTGACCGTGGTCCGCGGCGGTCGACCCGTCCTTCGCGGGGTCGACCTCCAGGTCCGGCCGGGCGAACTGGTCGCGGTGATGGGGCGCAACGGCTCGGGCAAGTCCTCCCTGCTGTGGGCCTGCGCCGGCGCGCTCACCGCGGCGGGCGGCACCATCACGGTGTCCGACCGCGCCGTGGCCGACCTGCCGGTGGCGCAGCGCGTGACGGCGGTCGGGCTGGTCCCGCAGGACCCGGCGGACCTGCTCTACGCGCCCAGCGTCGGCGAGGAGTGCCGCGACGCGGATGTCGACGCCGGGGTGCCGCCGGGGACCTGCGCCGCGCTGCTGGCCGGCCTCGCCGGGCCGCTCGATCCCGCGACCCACCCCCGGGACCTGTCCGAGGGCCAGCGGCTGGCCCTCGGGCTGGCCGTCGTGCTGCTCAGCCGCCCCGCCGCGCTGCTGCTCGACGAACCGACCCGGGGGCTGGACTATGCGGCGAAGGCGCACCTCGTGGGCGTGTTGCGGGGGCTGGCGCGGGACGGTACGGCGGTGCTGCTGGCCACCCACGACGTCGAGCTGGCCGCCGAGCTGGCCACCCGGGTGGTGCTGCTGGCCGACGGCGAAGTCGTCGCCGACGACGACGGACCGCACGTGCTGGCCACCTCCACGGCGTATGCCCCGCAGATCGCGCGCGTGCTGCATCCGGTCCCGGCCCTGACGTTGGCCGACGTCCGAGCCCGCCGCGACGCCGCGCAGGGTGTCCCCGGGGACGCCAGGGCCGCCGGATGAGCGGGCCACGGTCGACCTCATGGCGCGTGCGGGCCCGGGACCTGCCCGGACACCTGAGCCTGGCGCTGCTGACCCTGATCGGGCTGGCCGCCTTCGGCTGGCCGTTCCTGGTCTCGGCACCGGTGGGAGCCAGCCACGGCCAGGACGCGCCCTGGCTGTTCGCGGCCCTGGTGGGGCTGTCCGGGGCGGTGGTTCTCGCCGAGCAGGGCTCCCGGCGGCTCGACGCGAAGTCCGTGGCGATGATCGGGGTGATCGCCGCCCTGGGCGGCGCCATGCGGGTGCTCTCGGCGGGGGTCGCGGGCCTGGAGCCGATGTTCTTCGTGGTGGTGCTGGCTGGCCGGGTGCTCGGGGCCCGGCTGGCCTTCCTCACCGGCGCGTTGAGCCTGCTCACCGGGGCGTTCCTCACCGGCGCGGTGGGCCCCTGGGCGCCGTTCCAGATGGTCGCGACCGGTTGGGTGGCCCTCGGCGCCGCGCTGTTGCCGCCGGTCCGCGGCCGGGCCGAGGTGTGGCTGCTCGCGGCGTACGGGCTGCTCGCCGGCCTGCTCTACGGGCTCGTCATGAACCTGTGGTTCTGGCCCTTCCTCGGCGCCAGCGCACCGGACGGCGCGGGCTTCGTCGCCGGCGCCCCGATCGAGACCAACCTGCGCCACTACCTCGCGTTCTACCTGCTCACCTCGCTCGGCTGGGATCTGCCCCGGGGCCTCCTCACCGCCACGCTGACGGTCCTGGCCGGTCGCCCGCTGCTGCGCACGCTGCGCCGCGCGACCCGGCGGGCCGCCTTCGACGCGCCGGTCCGGTTCGCGCCCGCGATCCCCTCCCGGACACCGGACCGTGCCGACGCGCCGACCCAGGGAGGCATGTCGTGACGTCGATTCTCGTGCTGGGCGGGGTGCGCAGCGGCAAGAGCCGGTACGCCGAGCGCCTGCTTGCCGAGGCAAGCACGGTGCGGTACGTCGCGCCCGGGCCTCGACCCGACCCGGTGGCCGACCCGGACTGGGCCGCCCGGGTGCGCCTGCACCAGCAGCGACGTCCCGAGCACTGGGAGACCTGCGAGACCGGCGACGTGGCCACAGCCATCGCCACGGCACCGGGAGCGGTGCTCGTCGACTGCCTCGGCACCTGGCTGACGGACATCGTCGACGCCGCGGGTCTGTGGGAGCACCGGGAGGGCGCGACCGAGGCGGTCGACCACGCCCGAGCCGAGTTGGTCGCCGCGCTCCGGCTGGCGGCCGGCCCGGTCGTGCTGGTCTCGAACGAGGTCGGGCTCGGGGTCGTCCCGGCCCACGCGTCGGGACGACTGTTCCGAGACCTGCTCGGCCGCCTCAACGCCGGGGTGGCCGATGCCTGCGAGCACGTCGCGCTCGTCGTCGCGGGCCGGGTCCTGGATCTGTCCGGCGCGCCCACCGTGGCGCAGGCGACGACGCACGGGCTCTGACCGCACCTGCCGCCCCGGTGCGATCGCGGTCAGTCGCGGTCAGTCGCGGTCAGTCGCGGTCAGCCGGCGTCAGCCGGCGACCTGCGTCTGCACGAACGGCGGCTTGGTCACCACCGCGGCGACCTCGCGGCCCCGGACGTCGATCAGCACCTCGTCGCCCTCCGCGGCGCCCCGGTCGAGCAGACACAGGGCGATCCCCTGGCGCAGCGTCGGCGACATCGTGCCGGAGGTGACCACACCGATCTCGCGCCCATCGGCCGTCGTGACCGTGCAACCGGCGCGCGGGATGCCCCGGCCCTGCACGAGCAATCCCCACGACAGCCGGCAGGACTTGGCTTCCTTCTGCGCTTGGAGCACCTCCTTGCCCCAGAACGCGGGCTTGCTCCAGCCCACGGCCCAGCCGGCGCGGGCCATGTTCGGGGTGATGTCCATGGACAACTCGTGCCCGTGCAGGGCATAGCCCATCTCGGTGCGCAGGGTGTCGCGGGCGCCGAGGCCGCACGGCAGCCCGTCGTACGGTTCCATCGCCGCCACCAGCGCATCCCAGACCGCTTCCGTCGCGTCCCAGGCCATCACGAGCTCGTAGCCCTTCTCCCCCGTGTAGCCGGTCCGGCACACCGTCATCGGGGCGCCCTGCCAGGTCGCGTCGGCATAGCTCATGTAGGCCAGCTCCGTCGGCAGCCCCAGCGCCGCCACGACCTCGGCCGACTTGGGCCCCTGGACGGCGATGATGCCGTAGTCCCGGTGCAGGTTGGTCAGCTCCAGCCCCTGCGGCAGCTTGGCCCGCAGGCGGGCGACCACCTCGGTGGTGTTGGCGCAGTTGGGGATGAGGAAGACATCGTCCGCGGATCGGACGTATTGGATCAGGTCGTCCACGACCCCGCCGGTCGCCTCGTCGCAACACATCGTGTATTGCGCCTTCGGCGGCTCCACCTTGCGCAGGTCGTTGGTGAAACAGCTGTTGACGAACTCCGCGGCGCCCGGGCCGCGCACGGAGGCCTTGCCCAGGTGCGAGACGTCGAAGATGCCGACCCGCTCGCGGACCGCCTGGTGTTCCCGCAGCACCCCGCCGCCCGGATATTCGATGGGCATCGTCCACCCGCCGAAGTCCGCCATCTTCGCCCCGAGGGACCGGTGCCGGGCGTCGAGGGGTGAGGTCTGCAGCTGCTGTTCGGTCATAGCGGTCACGCTAGCGGTCTCATCGACAGATAATCAGTCGGTTGGCGTCTCCTGCCGCCGACTCGAACCGCCCGGCGACCCGCGGCGGCCCCTACTTGAAAGGCCTTGCCTCGTGAGCACCTTCACGCTGTCCGACCGTGCGGCCCATGACGAGGACTGCGACGCGCTGGTGGTCTTCGCCGCGCCCGCGACTTCCGGTCCGGCGCTCCTCGGCGAGCTGCGCGACGGCGTCCGGACCGCGCTCGCCGACCGTTTGGAGGTGCTGCGCGCCCGCGCCGGTGCCGATGAGGTGACCTGGTTGGCGCGGGTGCCCGGGGTGGCCGCGGCGGCGGTCGCGGTGGTCGGAATCGGCGGCGCGAAGGACACCCCGGCCACGCCGGAGCAGCTGCGCCGCGCCGCCGGCGCCGCCGGACGGGCCCTCGCCGGACGCGCCAGCGCCGCGGTGGTCTTGCCGGATGCCGAGGCCGGGACCGCGGGGGTAATCGTCGAGGGGCTGGGCTATGGGGCCTACACCTTCACGGCCCATCTGGGCGAGAAGGGTCTGGCGAAGGCCGCGACGAAGGCCCCGGTCGAGCACGTCCGGCTGCTCGGCGCCGGCAAGCCGCGCCGGGCCGGGGCGGCCCGCGAGGCGGTGGCCCGAGCAGAAGCGTTGGTGGCGGGCGTCTGCTGGGCCCGCGACCTGGTCAACACCGCGCCGAACGCGCTCTATCCGGAGAGCTTCGCCGCCCGGGTCGAGGAGGCCGCGCCGGCCTCGGTGACCGTGCGCGTGTACGACGTCGCGGCGCTGCAGCAGGAGCGGTGCGGCGGCATCCTCGGGGTCGGCCAGGGCAGCATGCATCCCCCCGTCATCGTCAAGATGAGCTACGCCCCCAAGGGCGCCGCGACCCACCTGGCGTACGTCGGCAAAGGCATTACGTTCGATTCCGGGGGGCTCTCGCTCAAGACGCCAACCGGCATGATCACGATGAAGTGCGACATGGGCGGCGCCGCCGCCGTCGCGGCCGCCGTGCTGACGATCGCGCGCCTGGGCCTGCCCATCGCCGTCGACGGCTGGCTGTGTCTTGCCGAGAATCTGCCCGACGGCCAGGCCCAGCGGCCCGGCGACGTCGTCACCATGGCCGACGGCAGCACCTGCGAGATCATCAACACCGACGCCGAGGGCCGGTTGGTGCTCGCCGACGGCCTCGTGCTGGCCTCGCGGGACGAACCGGACGCGATCGTCGACGTCGCCACGCTGACCGGCGCCGCCGTCGTGGCCCTGGGCCATCGCACCGCGGCGGTCCTGGCCAACGACGACGACCTGCAGGGTGAGCTCACCGAGGCGGCCACGGCGGCGGGCGAGAGCGTCTGGCCCATGCCGATCCCGGAGGAGCTGGCCAAGGGCCTGGAGTCCGGTGTCGCGGACCGCAAGCACTCCGCGGAACGGGAGGGCGGCACGCTGTTCGCGGCGGCCTTCCTGCGCGAGTACGTCGGGCGCAAGGGCGCCGACCCGATCCCCTGGGGACACCTGGACATCGCCGGACCGGCCTACAACGACAAGGGAACTCACGGCTACACGGGCAAGGGTGGGACAGGCTTCGGGGTTCGCACCCTGGTGCGCCTGGCAGAATTCCGCTCGTGACGTTCACCCGCGGGGCAGCTCCGATCGCACCGGTGGGCTCGCCCGCTTGAAGAGCGGGCGCCCAGCGCAACCGGCGCCGCCCCCCGACGATCGGGCGGCGCCGGTCCTAGCCGCGTCGCCCGAACCGCCCCGCGACGCGGCCGTGCTAGTGGAGTCCCGGGGTTGCGGTGGGCCGGATCCGGCCGACCTGCCGGAGTCGCTGTTGAACCGGCAGATCGGGGAGCGGGCCGACGCGAGCGCCGACGGCCAGCGCCCGCCGGCTGCTGGCGATCGCCCGGGCCCGGCTCGATCCCCGGCGAACGGCGACGTCTTCCTGCCCGGCGCGGACGACGCCTCGGCCGAGGTGCACGACCGGGTCGATGCGCTCGACGGGATCCGCACCTTGGCCGTCGTCCTGGTGCTGCTGTTCCACCTCGGCACCCCGGGCTTCACCGGCGGCTACCTCGGCGTGGACGTGTTCTTCGTGCTCTCCGGTTTCCTCATCACCACCCTGTTGCTGCGCGACATCATCGCGCAGGGCCGCATCGACCTGCCCCGGTTCTGGGCCCGTCGCATGGCGCGGCTGATGCCGGCCGCGCTGACGCTGTTCATCGTCGTGGGCCTCTGGTCGCTGGTCGCCGCCCCCGCCTTCCGCCGACCGGGTCTCGGAGCGGACACCCTCTGGTCGCTGCTGTACGTCGGGAACTGGCACTTCATCACCACCAGCAGCTACTTCGTCTTCGACGGCACCACCTCACCGCTGGTCCACCTCTGGTCGCTCGGCGTGGAGGAGCAGTTCTACGTCATTTGGCCGGTGCTCCTGCAGGGCGTGGCGCTGCTCCTGGCAGGGATGAGCGCGGGCCGGCACGCCCGTCGGGACCGCAGCGGCGCCCGCGACCGCAGCACGACCGCCGTGATGATCACCGGGGGCGTGCTCGGGCTGGTCTCCTTCGTGCTGCTGGCCCAGACGTATGTGGCCGCCGGGCCCGACCGGGCCTACATGGGCACCGACACCAAGGTCTTCGAGCCGCTGGTGGGGGCGGTCTTCGCCGCAGCCACCCTGCGACCCCGCGTCGGGGCACTGGTCACCCGATATGCGCACGAGCTCATGGTGGCCGGGCTCGGCGGGCTCGCTCTGGCCGTCGCGGTGTTGGGCACGGCCGCCGGCCCGCACCCGGCGTACTACTTCGGCGGCGCGCTGCTCACCTGCGTCGCGACCGTCGCGCTCGTGGCCGGAGCGGCCAAGGCCTCCGTCGACCACGGCCTCGGGCAGGTGTTCGCCGCGCCCGGGATCGCCTATCTGGGCCGCATCTCCTACGGCATCTACCTGTGGCATTGGCCGTGGGCGCTGTGGCTGCTACCGCACGGCCAGTTCGACGCCGCGACAGCGCTGCTCGTCGGCGCCATGACCGTGGCCACGGCGGCGGTGTCCTACCACCTGGTGGAACTGCCGCTGCGGACCGGCCGGTTCCGAGTGGCACGGCCGGCGAAGATCTTGAGCACCGGCGTGGCGGGCGTCGCCACGGTCACCGTGCTGCCGGTCCTGCTCGGAGCCACGCCCTGGTTCGCCGGGGTGCGGCTGCCCCTCGCCACCGCCGGCGAGAACGTGCCCGCACGCATCCTGCTCGTCGGGGACAGCGTGCCGCTGCAGCTCTACGGCGCCTTCGCCGAGGCCGGCGAGAAGCGCGGGATCACCGTCATCAACGGCGCACATGGGGGCTGCTCGGCCTCCGGCCTGGTGACGGTCAATCCCGACGGGTCGGCCTTCAACCCGCTGATCCCACGCATTCCGGGCGCCCCGGACGGACCGATCTGCGCGGGGGTGGCCGCCGGACAAGAAGCCGACGTCGCGGCGGACCGACCAGACCTGGTGCTGTGGTGGTCCCGGTACGAATACGCCGACTTCCTCGGCCCCGACGGCAAACCGGTCCGCGCCGGCGAGCCCGGCTATCGGGAGCTTCAGGTCCGCGCCTTGGACGAGGCCGTCGACCGGCTCAGCGCCGGGGGCGCCACCGTGGTGGCGATCCGCCCCGAGCCGACCGGCGAGCAGACCGCCGCGCGATGCGCCCCGGATCGGCGCACCGAGCCCACCGGCGAGTGTGGGGCGTTCCTGTTCCGATTGCGATACGAGGACCAGGCCCGTCAGCAGTGGATCGACATCCTGGAGGCCAAGGCGGCCGCCGACCAGCGGCTGCGGGTGGTGCGGGTCGACGACCTGTTCTGCCGAACCGGCGCCAACCCCTGTGACGACCGCCTCCCGCTGGCCGAGAACGGCACGTTCGCCGCGCCGACCGAGGATCAGGCCCGCCCCGATGGCTCGCACTTCGCACCGCAGGTGCGCTCGCAGGTCGCCACCGAGGTGCTCCGCCGGGCCATCGCGTCCGCAGCAGCCCCCGTCGCGAAGGGCTGACTGCCCCGGGCGGGCCTTGCCGAGTGCCCGGGCGGGCCGCGGGCGGGTCTGCAAGGATGCCCCGGAGCGCCCGGGTCGGCCATCCCCGGGCCGTCACCGCGACCCGCGCAGGAGAAGCCCATGACCCCAGCGTCGTCCCCCACCGGAACCGCCGGCCCGACCGCCACCTCGGGTGGGACCGATCCGGACCGCTTCGATGTCGTCGTCCTGGGTGGCGGCAGCGGTGGCTATGCCTGCGCGCTGCGGGCCGCGCAACTGGGCAAGCGGGTCGCCCTGGTCGAAAAAGCCGAGTTGGGCGGCACCTGCCTGCACCGGGGCTGTGTCCCGACCAAGGCGCTGCTGCACGCGGCCGAGGTCGCGGACTCGGTGCGGGACGCGGACCGGTACGGCGTGCGAGCGGGCCTGGACGGCATCGACATGCCGGCCGTCCGCAGCTATCAGCAAGGAGTCGTCGGCCGGCTGTACAAGGGGCTGCAGGGGCTGGTCAAGTCCGCCGGCGTGGAGCTGATCGCGGGCGAGGGACGGCTGGCGGCGCCGGACACGGTGGTCGTGGGAGACCGGCGACTCATCGGCGCGGCCGTCGTCCTGGCGACCGGTTCCTACCCGCGGACGTTGCCCGGGATGGAGATCGGCGGCCGGGTGATGACCAGCGACCAGGCCCTGCGCCTCGACGAGGTGCCAGAGCGGGTCATCGTGCTCGGCGGCGGCGTCATCGGGGTCGAGTTCGCCTCGGTCTTTCGCAGTTTCGGCGCCGAGGTGACCGTCGTCGAGGCGCTGCCCCGCCTGGTCGCCGCCGAGGACGAGGCCGTCTCGGCGCAGCTGGAGCGGTCCTTCAAGCGACGCAAGATCGGCGTGCGCACCGGCGCCCCGGTCGAGACGGTGACGCAGGACGAGCACGGCGTCCGGGTGACGCTGTCCGGTGGCGAGATCCTCGAGGCCGAACTGCTGCTGGTCGCGGTCGGGCGGGGCCCGGTGACGGACGGATTGGGCTACCCGGAGGCCGGCATTGCGATGGAGCGGGGTTTCGTGCTGGCCGACGAGTTCTGCCGCACCAGCGTGCCGAATGTGTACGCCGTGGGCGACATCGTGCCGGGGTTGCAGCTGGCCCACCGCGGTTTCGCGCAGGGCATTCTCGTGGCCGAGCACCTGGCCGGATTGGCCCCCGCCCCCCTCGTCGAGAGCACCATCCCCCGGGTGACCTATTGCGATCCCGAGATCGCGTCGGTGGGACTGACGGAGTCGGCGGCGCGGGAGCGCTACGGCGCGGACGCGATCGCGACCTTTGAATACAACCTCGGCGGCAACGGCAAGAGTCAGATTCTGGGCACCAGTGGATTCGTGAAGCTGGTGCGGGTCGTGGACGGTCCGGTCGTGGGGGTCCACATGGTGGGTGCTCGCATGGGTGAGCAGGTTGGAGAGGCGATGTTGATCGTGGGATGGGAGGCTCTTCCGGAGGAGGTCGCCGCGTTCGTCCATGCCCACCCCACGCAGAACGAGGCCCTCGGCGAGGCACACCTCGCGCTGGCCGGGAAGCCGCTCCATACCCACGGCTGAACGGTTGAGGTTCCCCCCTAGACTGAGCGACACCACCGCAGAATGAGGAGAGGCTTGTCGATGTCCGAGCGCGTGACCATGCCGGCCCTGGGCGAATCCGTCACCGAGGGGACCGTGACCCGATGGCTGAAGAGCGTCGGCGACGCCGTCGCCGTGGACGAGCCCCTGCTGGAGGTTTCCACCGACAAGGTTGACACCGAGATCCCCTCGCCGGTGGCGGGGACCCTGCAGGAGATCCTCGTCCAGGAGGACGAAACGGTGCCCGTGGGTGCCGATCTGGCCGTGATCGGCGACGGTCCGGCACCCCAGGGTGACTCCGGCGCCGGCGGTGCGGCGCAGGGCGATGCCCCGACCGAGCAGCAGGACCAGCAGGGCGGCCAGGAGGCGTCGATGGCCGCGGAGGCGCCCTCGACGGAGGCGCCGGTGCAGGCTGCGACCTCCGAGCCGGAAGCCGCACCCCAACAGGACTCGTCCGGCGGCGGTCAGGCTGCGGGTGGTCAGGGCGGCGGTCAGGTGAGTGGCGGCGAAAAGGTGACCATGCCCGCGCTCGGTGAGTCGGTCACCGAGGGCACGGTGACCCGCTGGCTCAAGCAGGAGGGCGACGAGGTCGCCGTCGACGAGCCGCTGCTGGAGGTCTCCACCGACAAGGTCGACACCGAGATCCCCTCACCGGTGGCGGGCACCCTGACCAAGATCCTCGTGCAGGAAGACGAGACGGTGCCGGTCGGCGCGGACCTGGCGATCGTCGGGGGCGAAAGCGCCCCGGCGCAGCAGGCCCCGGCCCAGGATGCTCCGGCGCAGCAGGCGCCGGCCCAGGAGCAGGTTGCTCCTGCCCCGCAGGCCGCGCCGCAGGAGCAGGCCCAGGCGTCGGCCCCGGCGCAGAGCGACGCCGATCAGGACAAGGACCAGGGCCGCGACGCTGCGCCGCAGCCGCAGGAACCGGCGCAGCAGCCGGCCGCGCCGGAGCCAAGCACCGGGGGCGACGACGCCTCGGCCTATGTCACCCCTTTGGTCCGCAAGTTGGCCGCAGACCACGGCGTCGACCTGGGGTCGTTGAAGGGCACCGGGGTGGGTGGGCGCATCCGCAAGCAGGACGTCCTCGACGCCGCCGAGGCAGCCAAGCAGGCGGCCACCCAAGCGGCCGAGCCGCCGGCCGCGGCCGCTCCGGCGGGGGCACCGAGCAGCGCCAAGGCGGCACCCGCCGCCTCCCCCGCGGGCGCCGATGTCTCTGCCAAGCGCGGCACCCGCGAGAAGATGTCGCGGCTGCGCAAGATCATCGCGCAGCGGATGGTCGAATCGCTGCAGACGTCGGCTCAGCTCACGGCGGTCGTCGAGGTCGACATGACGCGGGTCGCCGCGATCCGTGCCAAGGCCAAGGCCGAGTTCGCCAAGCGCGAGGGGGTGGGCCTGTCGTTCCTGCCGTTCATCTCGGTGGCGACGGTGGACACGCTGAAGCAATACCCGTCGCTCAACGCCAGCATCGAGGGCGAGGAGATCGTCTACCACGGCAGCGAGAACCTGGCCGTGGCCGTCGACACCGATCGCGGCCTGGTGGTCCCCGTCATCAAGGAGGCCGGTGACCTCAACATCGCCGGGATGGCCCGCAAGATCGCCGACATCGCCGAGCGGACCCGCACCAACAAGATCGGACCGGACGAGCTGTCCGGCGGCACGTTCACGATCAGCAACATCGGCAGCAACGGCTCGCTCCTGGACACCCCGATCATCAATCAGCCCCAGGTCGCCATCTTGGGCACGGGCGCTATCACCAAGCGTCCCGTGGTGGTCAAGGACGAGTTCGGCAGCGAGTCCATCGCGATCCGCTCGATGATGTATCTCTGCCTGACCTACGACCACCGCGTCGTCGACGGTGCGGATGCCGGCCGGTTCCTCACCGCGCTGAAGGCCCGCCTGGAAGAGGCCGCGTTCGAGGCCTGATCCCATCGATCCGGTGCGGCCCGACCGCCGTACCGCCCCGCTCCGGGCCCGTCGCTACCTGCGGCGGGCCCGCGGCACGCTCGGGTGGCCCCGGGGCGTGCTCGGGCGGCGGGCCACCGGTCAGGACTCCACCGCGGCGACCCGCCAACCCGACTCGGTCCACCGCAGCACGAACACATGTCGCTCCCCCGGTGCGGCGGCACTCTCACCGGGCGACGGCGTACCGTCCGGGCGCACCGCCTGGAATGCGCTCGTCGCCACCACGGCCTCCACCCGCACCTGGCCGGCACCGACCGTTCCGGCCGTCGTCGGGCCGCTCAGGTCGCTCGGGTCGCTCGCGCCCGTCGGCTCGGCCGGTCCCGGTGCGAGTTCTCGAGCCTGGGTGACGGTGTAGCTCAGCCCGGCGTACCGAGTTCGGGTCGCCCGCAGCTGCGCCACCTCGCGCCGCGCCGCCAGCAACGCGGCGGCATCCGCGGTGTAGCAGCGCTGGAGGGGGGCCGGGTCGGCGGTGGCGTACGCCGTGGCGCGCGCGGCCAGCAGCGCGGGCAGCGCCCGAGCGGGTGCCCTCGCCGCCGCGCCAGCCGCCACGCCAGCCGTCTCGCTCGGGGGTGCCTCGCTGGGCGCCGCAGCCGTCTCGCTCGGGGGTGCCTCGCTGGGCGCCGCAGCCGTCGCCGTGGCCGCTGATGTCGCCGTGACTGCATCCGTGGCCGTCGCCGTGGCGGCAGCCGTCGCCGTGGCCGGAACGCGATCGGCGGCCCCCAATTGCCCCACGATCGGCAGCGGCACCTGCCGCCAGACCGCGAGCCCGACACAGCCCAGCAACCCGAGCAACACGCCGACGAGTGCTGCCGCCAGCAAGCGGCTCCGCGGCCCGGTCACGGCTCGCGCACAGGCGGCGGCCGCCCGGTCGGACGGCCGTGGTTCGGCGCCGCGGTGGCGGCCCGGGTCGGCCGTTCGGTCCGGTTCCGAGCCATCCTCGAGCAGCCGCAGCGGATCATCCGGCCAGGCCGGTGCCGCGGCGCCAGCGTCCCGGTCCACTGCCCCGGGCCGGCGCACCCGAGAGGTGAGTCGGTCCCCGACATCGGGCCCGTCGGGCAGCGCCAGCGGCTCGTCCGGGCCCAGCCCGGCGCACCGCGTCAGCGCCTGCGCGGCGCTGGGTCGCTGGGTCGGGTCCGGCGCCAGCGTGGCGGCGATCAGCTCGACGAGCTCGGGCGAAGCATCCGGCATGGCCTCGGCGGCGCGAGGTCGGTCATACGCCGTCCCCGGCACCGTGCCGGTCACCATCAACCAGGCGAGGGCGCCCACGCCGTACACATCGGAGGCCGCCGACGGCGGCGCCCCCGCGAGCACCTCGGGCGCGACGAAGCCCCGGGTGCCCCAGGTGGGGCCGTGCCGCTCCCCCACCAGCCGGGCGCTGCCCAGGTCCCCGAGCACCGCCCGGCCGTCCGCGGCGACCAGCACATTCCCCGGCGCCAGGTCACCGTGCGCGATGCCCTGCCGGTGCAGCCCGGCCAGCACCTTGAGCAGGGCCCGGAGCACCCCGACCGCCTCCCGTGGCCACAGCACTCCACGGTCCACGACGACCTGGCGCAGAGTCGGTCCGTCCACCAGGTCCAGCACCAGGGCGAGGCGGCCGTCGTCGGTGGCCAGGACGTCGTACAGCCGCATCAGCCCCGGCAACCGGACCGCAGTCAGCACGTCGATCTCGCGGCGGGCGGCTGCCCGCGCCGCCGGCTCCGCCCCGACGACCTTGATCGCGCACGGCCAGCCGTCGACGGTTCGGCGGGCCGCGTAGACCTCGCTGCCGACGCCGCGGCCGCGCAGGTCGCCGAGCGTCATTCCGGGGATGGCGGGGCGCGAGTGCGGCGTGGCGGGCGGCTGGGCGCCGGTGGGGTGCATCGGTGACCTCCTCGTCGTGCAGCGCCACTATGGCGCGTGGAACGGATCCGCCGCAGACGTCATCCACAGCCCCCGCCGGCGGATCGACCCGGTCGCAGGTCACGTCGAGCGGGCGCCGCGTACCCTGACCCTCATGCGCTTCGAGCACGTGGGTCTCGCCCCGGATTACGCCGACTACGCCGCCACCTGGAGCCACCAGCGACAGGTGCACGCGAAAGTGGTCGCGGGCGACCTCCCCGACACCGTGCTGCTGCTGGAGCACGCCGCGGTCTACACCGCGGGCAAGCGCACCGAGCCCCACGAGCGGCCGTTGGACGGCACGCCGGTGATCGACGTGGACCGGGGCGGCAAGATCACCTGGCACGGCCCGGGGCAGCTGGTGGCCTATCCGATCGTGCGACTCGGCAATCCGGTCGACGTGGTGGCCCACGTCCGTCGACTGGAGGAGGCGATGATGGCGGTCTGTGCCGACCTCGGGGTGGCGACCATGCGGGTCGCGGGCCGCAGCGGGGTGTGGCTCACCGCCACGGCCCACCTGCCGGAGCGCAAGATCGGCGCGATCGGGGTGCGGGTCAGCCAGAACGTCACCATGCACGGCCTCGCGCTCAACGCGAACTGCGACCTGTCCTGGGGACAGATCATCGTGCCGTGCGGCATCGTCGACGCCGGGGTGACGAGCCTGTCCCAGGAACTCGGCCGCGAGGTGACCGTGGCGGAGATTCTCCCCCTGGCGCAGCGGCACCTCGCCGAGATCCTCGATCCGGTGGCCGCAAACCGGTGACCCGGCACCGACTCGCCACGGCCTGTGACGGATTCGGCGGGCGTGTGCGGCGGTCCCGACGTCTGCGAGCTGTTTAGGCTGGGGCCATCCCGGCCCGACCGGGGGTGATCTCGGGGGTCACATGAGCACGACGATTCACCATGCGCCGCCGCCCTCCGCAGCGGAGGCCGCGGTGCGCATCCGCGGGCTGCGCAAGACCTATCGACGCCGACGGGGCAGCCAGGTCGCGGTGGCCGGGCTCGATCTGGACGTCCCCACCGCCGGCGTGCACGGTTTCCTCGGACCCAACGGCTCCGGCAAGACGACCACGCTGCGGATGCTGCTGGGCCTGTGTCGGCCGGATGCGGGCACGATGACGGTGTTCGGCCACGACGTCCCGGCGCAGCTGCCGCAGGTCGTCGGGCGGGTCGGAGCGATCGTCGAGTCGCCGCGGCTCTTTCCCACCTTCTCCGGGCGCCGCAACCTCGAACTCCTCGCGGATGCCATCGGCACGCCCCGGGCCCGGGTCGGCGCGGTGCTGGAGGAGGTCGGCCTCGCCGACCGCGGCGGCGACACCTACCGCGGCTACTCCCTCGGCATGAAACAGCGGCTGGCCATCGCGGCCACCCTGCTCAAGGATCCGGACCTGCTGATCTTCGACGAGCCCACCAACGGGCTCGACCCGGCCGGCATCCGGGAGATCCGCCAGACCATGCGCGACCTGGGCAGCCGTGGCAAGACCGTCCTGGTGAGCAGCCACATCCTCAGCGAGGTCGAGCAGGTCGCCGACACGGTCTCGATCATCGGCCACGGTCGCCTCCTCGGACAGGGCCCCGTGGCCGACCTGATCGGCTCCGGCGCCGTCCCCCGCGCGCGCGTCGTCGTCGCGGACCCCGCCACCGCGCGGGACGTGCTGGCCCAGGCCGGGCTCACCGTCGCGGCCGAAGATCCCGGGGACGGCGGACGGGACGACGCGGCCCTGCTCGTGGACGGCGCGGCCGATCCCGCCGAGATCACCCGGCTGCTCGCGGCGCGCGGCCTGTACCTCTCCGAGCTGACCCCGCTCCGGCCAGACCTGGAGTCGGTCTTCCTGCAGATGACCGCCGACGAGGGCCTGTCCGGCTCCGGCGCACCGATGGAGCCGGCAGCCGATGGCACCGACGCGCGGGAGGAGCGGTCATGACAGCGCTGCTGCGGGCCGAGCTCGGCCGGATCCGGTCCCGGCGGATGACCTGGATCATCGCCGCCATCGCGGTGGGACTGCTCGCCCTGATCGGCTACGGCATCGCCACGGCTGCGGCGCCCCCCTCGGCCGCCGAGCAACAGCGCGCCGAGCAGGCCTACCAACAGTCGAAAGCGGACTTCGAGCAGCACGGCGACCGCATGCGGCAAGACTGCCTGGACGCCCAGACTCAACAACAAACCACCGATCCCGGCGCTGACTTCGGCTGCGACCGGATCGAACCACCGATGCGGGAGCACTTCGGCAAACCGACGCCGGAGTTCTCCAGGCTCTGGTCGTCGGCACAGTCTCCGGCGACGGTCTTCCTGGGCTTCCTCGCGTTGCTGGTCGGGGGCAGTTGGGTCGCCGCCGAGTTCACGACCGGGTCGATGGCGACCTGGCTGACCTACGAACCCCGCCGGACGCGGGTGTTCCTGGCCAAGATCCTGGCCACCGGGATCGCCGTCGCCGGCGGCGCCGTCGCGTTGACCGGGCTGTTGCTGGCCGTGACCCGAGGAGCGTTCGCCGTCCATGGCGTCGCCGTCGAGCTGGACCACAACGCGGTCGTCGACGTCTGGCTCGGCGCGGGGCGGATGGTCGCCTTCCCGGTGTTGACCGCCCTCGGCGGGGCGGCCCTGGCGTTCCTCGTGCGGCACACCGCGGCCGTGATCGGCATCGCGATCGGCGCCATCGTGGTCGACCAGTGGGCCGCCGCCCAGCTGCAGGACAAGGCCCGCTGGACCCTGTTCAACAACGTGCTGGGGTTCGTCGACGGGCGCTGGCAGTTCCACTATGCGCGGTGCGCGCAGGACGCCGCCGCCCGCTACGGCTGCGAATCGGTCGAGGAGACCATCTGGTTCGCCCAGGCCGCCGCGGTGCTCGGCGGGCTGGTGGCGGTCGGGCTGGTCCTGGCCTGGTGGCAATTCCGACGCCGCGACGTGGTCTGATCCGGCCCGAGCTCGGCGTACCGGACGGCCGCCTGACTCGACGTACGGGCTCGGGTGCGCCCGCGCTACCCTGGGGTGGCGTGCCTGATTCGCCGGGGCCACCCGGATGCTCGGCGCGCAATCCGCTGACCAGGAAGGATGCGATCGCGTGAGCGTCACGCCCGAGGGCCGCCGGCTGCTGCGCGTCGAGGCGCGCAACAGCGAGACTCCGATCGAGCGCAAGCCCTCGTGGATCCGGACGACGGCGAAGATGGGCCCGGAATACTCCGCGATGAGTTCGCTGGTCAAGGACGGCGGCCTGCACACCGTGTGCCAGGAGGCCGGCTGCCCCAACATCTTCGAGTGTTGGGAGGACCGCGAGGCCACCTTCCTCATCGGGGGCGACATCTGCACCCGGCGCTGCGACTTCTGCGACATCGCGACCGGCCGCCCGGCCGCGCTCGACACCGACGAGCCGCGGCGGGTCGCCGAGTCGGTGCGGCAGCTGGGCCTGCGGTACGCGACGGTCACCGGGGTCGCCCGGGACGACCTGCCGGACGGTGCCGCCGGGCTGTACGCCGAGACGATCCGGGCCATCCATGCGGCGAACCCGACCACCGGTGTCGAGATCCTGCCGCCCGATTTCGGGGCTCGACCCGAGTTGGTGGGTCAGGTCTTCGACGCCGCCCCGGAGGTGTTCGCGCACAACCTGGAGACGGTGCCGCGGATCTTCAAGCGGATCCGGCCGGCGTTCGGCTACGAGACCTCGCTGCGCGTCATCTCGATGGCACGCGAGGCGGGCCTGGTCACCAAGAGCAACCTCATTCTCGGCATGGGTGAGGAGGCCGAGGAGATTGAAGCGGCGATCGCGGACCTCTCCGACGCCGGCTGCGACATCCTGACGATCACGCAATACCTTCGGCCCTCGCCGACCCATCACCCGGTGGCGCGATGGGTCAAGCCGGAGGAGTTCGTGCACTGGTCGGAGCACGCGACCGCGCTCGGGTTCGCCGGTGTGATGGCCGGGCCGCTGGTGCGCTCGTCGTACCGGGCCGGCCGGCTCTGGGCGCAGGCGATGCGCCGCGCCGGCCGCGCCGTACCGGAGCACCTCGCGCACCTTGCTGCCCGCGAGCACAGCCCCGCCCGCCAGGAGGCCGCGAGCCTGGTGCAGGCCGCCACCGCGGCATCCGCCTGAGCCGCCGCGGCGACGGCGATCCGGCAGCACCACCACCCATCAGGTAGCGACGAAGGGGAACGAGCGCAGACATGGCCCGCGCACCGAAGGACCCGAACCGGCCCGGCATCATCCAGCGCTCGAAACAGCGATTCGCTCAGTTCGGTCAGGTCTTCGGCCTGGCCAGGGCCGCCGAGCCGCGACTGCCGCTGTACGTCGGGGCCATCGTGCTCGGTTTCGTCATCATCGGCGCCCTCATCGGTGCCGCACTGGGCCACCCGATCTATGTGGCGTTCCTGGCGCTGCTGCTCTCGTCCTTCCCCGTGCTGCTGCTCGTGGCGCGCAAGGCCGAGCGGGGCGCCTACCGCCAGATCGAGGGGCAGCCGGGCGAGGTGGGTGCGGCGCTGGGCAGCATCCGGCGCGGGTGGAGTTTCCAGCAGGAGCCGGTGGCGATGGACGCGGGCGGCTCGCGCGACCCGCGGCAGATGGCGATGATCTACCGCGCGGTGGGCCGCCCGGGCGTTGTCCTGATCGCCGAGGGGCCCGCAGGGCGGGCGACGAAACTCCTGGCGTTGGAGCGCAAGCGCACCGCGCGGCTCATCCCGAATGTGCCCGTGCACGCGCTGCGCGTCGGGACCGGGCAGGGCCCCGACGTCGTCGCCACGCATCAGCTCGTCAAGCGGATGAACGGCTTCGACAAGGTGCTGACCAAGCACGAGGTGCCGCGGATCGACAAGCGGTTGCGGTCCATCGGCGGCGTCCGTCCGCCGATTCCGCAGGGCATCGACCCCACGCGGTTCAGGGGCAAGACCCGGCCGCGCTGAGCCCGCTCCCGTCATACCGGGCCCAGGACCATCTCGTGCGGGCCGGCGGCTCCCCCGCGATCAGCTCCGCGGCGGAGCGCAGCGAATGGCCGAGTCGGCGGGCTGGCACACCGACCAGCTCTTGGGCGCCCCCGCCGACGAAGCAGCGCAGCGTGGGGTGAGCCTCCCGCAGCGCGGCCAGGAGCAGTTCGGCGCGCGGGGCGTCGCTGCGCAGGGGCACGGCGATGACGACATCGGTGGCGCCGGTTCGCGTCACCGCCTCGCTCCACACCGGGTGCGCGAACGATCCGTCGACGATCTCGACGTGCCGGCCGTGGGCGGCGGCGAGCGCGGCGAACGCCCGGGCGCCCAGGTCATGGGTGACGCCGCGGGGCACGCCGACCAGGAGAGGCTCCGCGGCGGATCCGTGACCGGCCAAGGCAATGGCGAGGTCTCGGGCCAACCGATGGCGGACCACGTCGGAGATGAGGTGCTCGGCATCCATGGAAATCTCCGCGGCGAACCACAGCTGACCCAACTGCTGCAGCAGGGGCATCAGCCAGACGTCGGCGACGTCACCTCGTCCATAGGTGTGCCAGGCCAGTTCGACGGCCTCCCGGACCCGGGCCCGGTCCTGGCGTCGGGCCGCAGCGAAGACCCGCTCGGCCAGCTGGTCTCCCGTGGGCGCCACCGGCGCGACCATGGGCGCGGACCGGTTCGTGGCACCCAGCAGATGGCCCGTCCGTCGGCGCTCGGCCAGGTCGCGGACGGCTTGGGCGATCGGCATCCCGGCGCCCACCAGGGCGGCCATGGTCACCGCCGCCCGGTCGTCCCAATCGTCGGGGCGGCGCAGGGTCCAGCCGGACTTCACGTCGCCGAGAAACGCTGTCTCGTCGTGCCAGCTGCGGATCAGGTCGGCGGGGATGCCGGTTCGGTCGGCGAGCGCAGCGATGAACATGCGGTCCTTTCGGGCAACTTCTCTGGGCCGGGTCTTCGCCCAGTCTGGGTGGACGGTGCAACGATTCGGCCGCCCGCCGGCAGCGTGGCCGGCACCCGATAGGTCGGCAGTGAACTGCATTCACCTGAGGCAAATGGGTCCGGGCTGGACCTGGCCGGCGGTCCCCGATCGGCTCCCCGATCAGCTGCGGACCAGCACGGTCCCCGCCAAGCGGTCGTGCAGGCCCCGGTTGTCGCGATCCCAGACGGCGGCGGGGATGACCACGCACAGCAGCAGGGTCCGGATCAGCGCCCGCACCGGGCCGGCATAGCCGCCGTCGGCCGCCACGACCCGCAGCCCCATGATCCGGTGCCCGACCGTGTAACCCAAGGTGCCCACCAGGAGCAGGTTCTCGACGAAGAACACCAGCAGCGGTCCGAAGGAGTTCGATTGGTGGCCGCCGGCGAGTTGGTAATCGAGGAAGGCCGCGGCAATGAGCATGCTCAGTCCCCAGTCGATGAACAGGGCCGCGATCCGTCGCCCCATCCGCGCCAGGGAGCCGCGGCCCTCGCTGGGCAGGCCCAGCCGCTGACCGGCGTAGTCGTCGTCCGGCGACGCGAGCTGCGGGCCACCCAGCCAAGAGCCGATATCCCTGCGATCCACCACGCGGCTAGCCTAGTCCGCCCACCCGGCGTACCCCGGCGTACCCGTAACACGCGGGAAACATGGGAGTCATGGCCGAGAAACGCGGCGTGATTAGCGTGACGGCCGAGCAACACGGGACCCGCAGCGAGCGCCGGTCTCGATCCGAGTGAGGAGGACGGTGTGTTCAACACCCCCCAGGAAGTCCTGGACTACATCAAGAGCGAGGACGTCAAGTTCGTCGACATCCGGTTCTGTGATCTGCCGGGCGTCATGCAGCACTTCAACGTCCCGGCGCAGACGCTCGACGAGGACTTCTTCACCGTCGGGCAGGCGTTCGACGGCAGCTCGATCCGGGGCTTCCAGGCCATCCACGAGTCGGACATGAAGCTCCTGCCGGATCTGCGGACCGGCTATCTGGACCCGTTCCGGGCCCAGAAGACCCTGATCATGAACTTCTCGATCGTGGACCCGTTCACGGACGAGCCGTACAGTCGCGACCCGCGCAATATCGCGGCCAAGGCGGAGGCCTACCTCAAGAGCACCGGCATCGCGGACACTGCGTACTTCGGGGCCGAGGCCGAGTTCTTCGTCTTCGATGACATTCGTTTCCAAACCAGCGCCAATGCGAGCTTCTACTACATTGACGCGGTCGAGGCGGACTGGAACTCGGGCCGCGAGTACCCCGAGGGGAACAAGGGCTACAAGACCCGCAAGAAGGGCGGCTACTTCCCGGTCCCGCCGGTGGACCACTTCGCCGATATTCGCGACGCGATGTGCAGCGTGCTCGACGAGGTCGGGCTCGAGGTCGAGCGGGCCCACCACGAGGTGGGCAGCGCCGGTCAGCAGGAGATCAACTACCGGTTCAACACGCTGCTGCACAGCGGTGACGACATGATGAAGTTCAAGTACGTCATCAAGAACGTCGCCTGGTCCGCCGGGAAGTCGGCCACCTTCATGCCGAAGCCGATTTTCGGCGACAACGGCTCGGGAATGCACACCCACCAGTCGCTGTGGAAGGACGGCAAGCCGCTCTTCTATGACGAGCAGGGCTATGGCGGGCTGTCCGATCTGGCCCGCTGGTATATCGGCGGGCTGCTGGAGCACGCCCCGTCGCTACTGGCGTTCACCAACCCGACGGTGAACAGCTACCACCGCCTGGTGCCGGGCTATGAGGCGCCGGTGAACCTGGTCTATTCGGCCCGCAACCGGTCGGCGTGCATTCGGATCCCGATCGCGGGCACCTCACCGAAGGCCAAGCGGATCGAGTTCCGGATCCCGGACCCGTCGGCGAACCCGTACCTGGCGTTCGCGGCGCAGCTGATGGCGGGCCTGGATGGGATCCGCAACCGGATCGAGCCGCCGGACCCGATCGACAAGGACCTCTATGAGCTGCCGCCGGAGGAGCACGAGCAGATCGCGCAGGTCCCGGGCTCGCTGCCGGAGGTGCTGCAGGCGCTGCGGGATGACCACGAGTACCTGCTCGAGGGCGATGTGTTCACGGAGGACCTGATCGCGACCTGGATCGAGTGGAAGACGCTCAACGAGGTCGACCCGATTCGGTTCCGGCCGCACCCGCACGAGTTCGAGATGTACTACGACATCTGACGAAGGACGCAGCGGAGGGTGGGGGTCGCGCGCAGCGCGGCACCCACCCTCCGCTGTCAGTCTTCCGGTCGGCTCAGAACAGTGAGGTGGTGCTCACGGCGGCGGCCCGAACCTGGGCCATCGTGAGCTCCTCGGAGCGGCACGAGAAGCTGGCGTAGAGCTCCAGCTGGTCGGCGTAGTGCGGGGAGCGGGTCCCGTCCGGGGCGATGAAGCCGGACTGCCCGGGCGGCGCGGCCAGGCACAGCCGAGCCTGCCCCTGGCCGAGCACGGCCATGTTGTTCTCGGTGCCGCGGTTGGCATATTGCGGCCCGACGATCGTCTCGTCGGCCCCGGCCTGCGGGATGCCGAGGAAGTTCTTGGCGCTGTAGTTGATCCGGGCGATGGGCACGGTCCAGCCGGACATGTCCGCTCCGCGCTGCTCGCGTAGCTGCGCGAGCGCCTGCTGGTACGTCGAGAGCAGCACCGATGCGGGCGCTGCCCCGTTGAAGAAGTCGACCTTCTGCGGCACTCCGGCGCGGGCGCCGAGCAGCGCGTTGTAGACCAGCTTGGTGCCCGGCGCGGGGCGCACCGAGGTCTGCTCGACGGGTCGGGCGTAGCCGGCGCCGGCGTACGCCGCGAACACCTCCGGCGGCAGATCGTCAGCCAGCACCGCCTGGAACAGCAGCGGCAGCCAGGCGCGCATGATGGCCGGTTGCGGCCCCTCGTAGAAGCCGTCCCCGTCGGTGTCGCGGGTCTGCCCGGACCAGGAGGTGACCAGCTCGACGTCGCGGCGCGCCGGATCGGTCGCCGGCAGGCCGGCCACCGAGGTGGCCAGGGTCGGGGCGAGGTAGCGCAGGTTGAGGTCGGCGTAGGAGAACTGCTGGTTGAGGTCCCACAACTGCTGGGCGGTGAACTGGCGCCGGCTGGCCAGTGCGGTCGTGATCTGGTCGACGCGGTCCACGACCGACCAGTTCCCGTAGTCGTTGTTGAAGCCGGGCGCGGCCTGGTTGTTCCAGTTCGCGAGGTAGCCCTGCGCGGGGTTGTAGCTGAGCGGATTCGCCGTGGGCGAGTTGAGGCCGGTCCACTCCATGGTCCCGTCCCCGAGCGCGGGCAGTCGCACGTCCTGGTTGGCGGGTCGGATCGGCAGGCGTCCGGGGCTGATGTAGCCGATGTTGCCCTGCTTGTCCGCGTAGTACCAGTTGATGCTGATCGCGAATTTGCCGGCCAGGTCACGGAATTCGTTGAAGTCCCGGGCCTTGCTCAGCTTGACCCAGGCCAGCAGTGAGGACACCTCGGCGCCCGCCCAGGACCGCTTCTTGCTGTAGGCCACACCCTGCGCCGTGTCGACCGACGTCACGGGCCCGTGCACGGTGCCGAGCACGTCGTAGCTGACGTCGGCGGCGCCGCGCACGTGGATGGTCTCGGTGCGCACCGTCATGTCCCGGTAGGCGCCGTTGTGGACGTAGCGCCGCGGGTTGGCGGGGTCGAGCCGCTCCTGGTACATGTCCACGACGTTCATCGGGCCTGCGGTCGCGCCCCAGGAGATCTGCGCGTTGGTGCCGAAGATGACGGCCGGGTAGGCGAACGGGGTGTTGCCGGCGAAGTCATAGCCGGCGCCGTGCAGGCCGATGCCGTAGACGTAGGAGGGGTTGAACCACTGGAACTGCGGGCCGTTGATGAGCACGGACTTGGCGTCGGCGGACTTGTCCTTGCCGGTGATCCAGATGTTCGAGGCGGTGGGCGCGCTTTGCGGCCACGCCCCACCGCCGGAGCGGGCCATCGCCCGGTCCGCGGCGTCGTCCAGGCCCGGGGTGATCGGGCGCAGCTGCCCGCGCCCCGTCCCGATCGGGGTGCCGACGGCCCCGGTGGCCGGCACGGTGGTGGGGGCGAGCGGGTCCTCCGGCCAGACCAGCTGGTCGAAGAGGGTGCGTCCACGGTCGGGGCCGTACGCCGCCGTCAACTGCTGCAGCACCTTGAGGTTGGCGACCTCGGCCGTGGAGTCGCTGTACCGGTTCGCCATGGTGCCGATCCACACCATCGCCACGTCGTACCCGGTCCACGTCGAGGGCGCGAAGCCGTAGTCGAGGAACTGCTTGGGCATCAGGTGCGTGGTGTCCGTGGCGATGGTGGCGAGCCATTCGTTCATCCCGGCGGCATAGCCGTCGAAGACGTCGCGGTCCTCCTTGGACAGCGCCGCCAGCTGGGCCTTGATCGAGGCCGGGTCGGCGCCGGCGCGGGTGTCCTTGTCGAACGCCAGATACTGAGGGCCGAGCACCTCGGCCACCGTGCCCTGCGTGGAGCGCCGGCTCATCTCCATCTGGAACAGACGGTCCTGCGCCACGGCGTACCCATAGCCGCGGAACAGGTCGTAGGTCGTCTGGGCGTAGACGTGCGGGATCCCGTAGGCGTTGCGCGTGATCGTCACCTTCGCCGGGGCCTCGGGTCCGCGGCTGGGTACGGCGTACGAGGTGGCGGACCCGACGCTCGCGGCGAGCGAGACGAGCGTGGCCAACGCCAGGCGACGGCGACTGCGGGCAGGACGAGTCGATGTCATGAACGAACCTCCCAGGGGTCGAGACGACCCGGGTGTCCGCGGCAGCTCGGCCGTCGTCGTCGACACCAGTGTCGCCGTGAGAGCCGTCACATTACGCCGAACTCCGTTGCGGGCCGGGGACCTTCGCACGGCGTGTCGGACGTCCGGTCCGATGAGTGCCGAAGCCGGGCCGGGCACCGGCTCTGAGCAGGGCGTGGACTTCGACACTGCCGCAAGGGATCTCATCCACCAGGGGCGATGCGAACCAAAACTTACCTGAAGCAGAACATTTCTTAGGCCTAAGGAAAGGCTCAAGGCCCCAGCGCAACCCTTGTGATGGAGGGCACAATCTACTCAGAGGTGGACCCCGGACAACCATTCGAGCCGGGGTCTACTGATGTGTAGGGGCCGTTTGAGCGCCGCCCGATCGCGTCTGAGCCGGGGGCTCTCGCCGAAGTCACACCCCCGAGCGACAGACTCCGGTGACGGTGTCAGACGATGGGCGTGTTCTCGTCCAGCCACTCGACCCGCTCGAACCCGAACGCCGTACAAGCGCTGCGCAGGTCCGGATAGACCAGCGATTCGTTGCGCAGCAACATCCCGTCCCGGGTCGCGGAGCCGCTGGCCACGAGGGTGATCGGAACCCGTACGTCGTGGGTCAGCAGCGTCGGCAGGTCGGCCTGGGCCCGCTGCCCGGACCGGGCGAACAGGACCGTCGAGGTCGGTTCCTCCCCGGCGGTCGAGGTGGCATAGACCAGGAACCGCCGCAGGCCGCCCAGGTCCAGGCGCAGGTTGACATCTACCTGGGCGGACCGGAATCCCGTCGGGCGGCGCACCGCGAGGAACTTGCGATTGGTGGCGTGCTCGAAGCCGACCACGCCGCGGGTGGTTTCGTACGCGACGCCTAACGTCGCGACCCGACCCTTCGGCAGCGCCAGCCGCAGCGCCAGGCGGCTGTCGGCGGCGTGGGAGAACCCGAAGAGCACCACCGGGTCCTGGTCGGGCCGCACGTGAACCCGGCCGCGGGCCGGCCGCAGCGACAACGACGGATGCCGCACCGGCTCCGGGGGCCGCGGCACGGGGGGCCGCGCGACGGGGAACCGGCTCGGCGGCCGGTCGGCTCGCTCGGCCCCTTCGGTCAGGTCGAGCGCGCTCGGCGTCAACTCGGCGAACCGGTCCCGCAGGAACGCCTCCTGGATGCGCAGGTCCCGGTCGTTGTTCTCCGCCTGGGCCCGCAACAGGCTGGTGGTGGCGTCCCGCAGCAGATCCAGTTGGGAGGTCAGCAGCCGCTCCGCCCGTCCCCGAAGCTCCCGGGGGGCCTCCGCGTTGAAGGCCCGCAACGTCTCCGGCAGGTATCGCTCCAGGACGTCGCGCAGCCCGGGGCTGATCGGCTGCCCGGCCGGCGGCGCGGCGTCGGTGATCGAGCGGGCCACCGGCACGGCCTGCGGCGGCAGGCTGGCCGAGAGCCGGTTGATCAGGGCCACGGTCTCGTGACCGGCCCGCCGATCGGGAAGGACGCTGGGATCGAGCTGGGCCCGGTAGGCGAGGAACTCCGCCGCCGACCAGCCGGCGAGCTCCACCGGCACGGGCCGCCAGGGGCCCACCGGCAGCCGGGACAGCGCGCCCTCCACCAGGTCCCGACGGCGACCCTCGCCCAGCATCGCGGCCACGACCGGTTTGGCCGAGTGCAGCAGCGGGTCGACGAGGGGGAGCCTCCTGCGCAGGAGGCCCTCGGTGGGGATCCGCCGCGCACCGGGGCGCCGCGGGCGTTGTGGTGAGCTCATGCATCAGTTCCGTTCCGTCGGGGCGAGGCGTCGCGGGTCGCGCGTGCCCGGCCTGAGGTCATTCTCGCCTGCTCGGGGCCTCGCGCGCGCGGCCTGGTCCCGGCCGATGCGGCCCGAGCGTGTGACCACCGCCGCACCGCGAGCCCGACCCTGACCTGCTGCGGCGGTGCGACAGTGGGGACGAGAGTCCACAGGGAGGCTGGCATGGGTGTCGCGGTGTGGGGCACGGGGGCATACGTTCCCGAGCGGGTCGTCAGCAACGCCGAGGTCGGTGGGCCCGCAGGCGTCGATGACGAGTGGATCCAACGCAAGACCGCGATCCGCGAGCGCCGCTGGGTGGCTCCCGACGAGGCCACCTCAGATCTCGCCACGCGCGCCGCCGTACGCGCCCTCGAGGCGGCCGGACTGACCCCCGACGACCTGCGCTATGTCGTGGTGGCGACGTCGACACCGGACCACCCGCAACCGCCGACCGCGGCCTACGTGCAGCACAACCTGCAGGCGCGCAATGCCGCCGCGTTCGACATGAACGCCGTGTGCAGCGGTTTCGTCTTCGCGACCTCGGCGGTGGCCCGGATGCTGTGGGCGGTCGACGGCTACGGCCTGGTGATCGGCGCGGACGTCTACAGCCGGATCCTCAATCCCACCGACCGGCGCACCGTCATCCTGTTCGGCGACGGTGCCGGCGCGGTCGTGCTGGGTCCGAGCGACGGCGATCACCACGGCATCATCTCGACCAAGCTGCACACCTTCGGCGCCCTCAACGACAAGATCATGGTGCCGGCCGGCGGCAGTCGGCTGCCCCTGGAGGACATCCACCACGAGACCGGCCTGGCCTATTTCACGATGGAGGGCCGCGCGGTCAAGGACTTCGTGCTGACGGAGCTGCCGCCGCTCGTGGCGGACTTCTTCGCCCAGGCCGGCGTCGACCCGGCCGAGATCGACCACTTCATTCCGCATCAGGCCAACGGGATGATGCTCGACGACCTCGTCCCGGCGCTGGGGCTGGTGAACGCCAGGGTGCACCGCACCCTGGAGAGCTATGGCAACACCGGCGCGGCCTCGGTCGGCATCACCCTGGATCAGGCCTCCCGGGAGGGCTCGCTGCAGCGCGGCGAGAAGGTCTTCCTGGCGGGCTTCGGCGGCGGAATGGCGGCCGGCCTGGCCGTCTTGGCCTGGTAGCCGCTCAGGTCTTCGGCATGCCCGGGTGCCGGGGCAGCGGCACCCGCCACTGCACCTGCGTGCCGCACGGCTCCAACGCCATGGCGAAGCAGGAGCCGCCGCGCGCCACGGCCCGCTCACGCAGGTTCACCAGACCCGAGCGGGCGGCGCCGGTCTCGATGCCGACGCCGTTGTCCCGGACGACGACGAGAACGTCGTCCGTCGCGGCGCTGACCAGCACGTGCGCGTCGGTGGCCCGGGCGTGCCGCGAGACATTGGCCAGCGCCTCCCGCACGACCGCGAGCACGTCGGCCTCGTACTCGAACGGGATCTCCCCCAGCGCCTCGAAGGAGACGTCCGGGACAAACCCGAAGACCTCCGAGGCGCCCTCGACGATGCTCTCCAGCTCCGGCCCCAGGCCACCCTCGGGCAGGGGGTGGTGCAGCTCGAAGATCGCGTGCCGGATGTCCTTCACGGCCGCATCGAGGGAGTCCAACGCGGCCGTCAGTTTCTCGCGCAGCAGGCCCTCCGCCAGCCGGCTCGCGGTCTGCAACGACAGCCCGGTGGCATAGAGACGTTGGATGACGTGGTCGTGCATGTCCCGGGCGATCCGGTCGCGATCCTCCAACAACGTGCTGCGCGAGCGGGCCCGCTGCGCCCGCGCGGCCTCCAGCGCCAGGCCCATCTGCTCCCCGAAGGAGGTCAGCGACTCCATCGTGTCGAGGGCGCCGCGCAGGTCCTCCCCCGACCAGCACAGCGCGATCAGGCCCAGTTCCACCTCGCCGACCGTGACCGGCACGACCGCGGTCGCGCCGTCGGTGGACAAGCCGGCGGTGGAGCGCAGGTCCTGGGACATCTCGCCGACGTGCGCGTCGCCCGGGTCGATCATCAGCAGCAGCGGCGCCCGGTTGGCCAGCACCATCCGCCACCGCTGGCTCGACAGGGTCGCGCCGAGCAGATCCGGCGACCCCTCGCCGGCGGTGTCCACGGCCTGCAGCACCAGCGTGTCGGTCTGCGGATCCACTGCGGCGAACACCGCCAGCTGCGCGTCGCCGAGATCGCGGGCGCGCTTGACCATGCGCGCCACCGCGGCCCGCTCATTCCGACCCTCCAGCAGCGTCTGGGTCAGCTCCCCCACCGCGGCAGCCCAGTCGCGATTGCGGGCCGCCCGCCGGTAGAGCTGGGCATTGTCGATGGCGATCCCCGCCGCCGCCGCCAGCGCCACGATGAGCTGCTCGTCCTCGGCGGAGAACTCCGGCGCGCCCCGCTTCTGGGTGAGGTAGAGATTGCCGAAGATCTCCTCGCGCACCCGGATGGGAGCGCCGACGAACGATCCGATCGGTGGGTGGCCGGGCGGCAGCACGCCCACCGAGGCCGGGTGGGAGGCCACGTCGGCGATCCGCCGCGGGCCGGGTTCGGACAGCAAGAGCCCGAGGATGCCGTGGCCGGTGGGCAGGTCGCCCTCGACGGTGCCGGGCGCGACGCCGTACGTCAGGAACTCCAGCAGGTGCCGACCCGAGTCGTCGACCACCCCCAGCGCGCCGTACGTCGCATCCACCAGCACACAGGCGGACTCCACGATCTGGGTGAGCACGGTCGGCAGGTCGAGGTTCGAGCTGACGGCGACGACGGCGTCCAACAGGCCGGCGAGCCGCTCCCGGGACTGCTGGGCACCCTCGGCGCGGGCGCGGATCTCCGCGATGAGGTCGTCGATGTCGAGCGTGGCGCCATGCGCCAACGCCCGGGCCGGCCTCGTCGCCTTCGGGTCCACGGCTTGAATGGTAGCCGCCCCCGCGGCGGTCAGGCTTTAGCCAGCGGCGTCGCCGAGTCGGGGTGCACGGTCAACACGTCGCAGTTGGCGTGGGACAGGCAATAACCGGCCACGCCGGTCTCGGTGCGCTGGTCCTGGGCGACGACGAGCACGCTGGCCCCCTCGCTGCGGCGCACGAACGTCGGGCCCGGATCGCCATCGACGACCTCGAAGGTCACCGCCAGGCGGGGCGCCTCCCGCAGAGCCCGCAACGCCGCCGTGAAGGTGGCCTCGTCGCAGGCGGCGCGTTCGTCGGCACTCAGTCCCCCACGCAGGACCTGCAGGAATCGGACCCGGGCACCGCGCGCGACCGCTTCGCGGACCGCGGCTCGCGCCACCGAGCCGGCGGCGCCGTCACCGGCGAGACCAGCGACGACGTCCCCCACCGGGACGCGCCGAGCCGGCTGACTCGGCCACCTGGTCGTCGTCATGGGACCATGATTGGGTTCGCCCTGGAGGTCGGGCAGGGCCGTAGGTCCCCTGTCGGACCCGGCCGGTGCGGCCCGCGGCAGGTCGGCGCCGCAGTGTGGCACCGAGGGCTCAGGGCCGGTCCTGCAACTCCTCGGCATGCGTCGCCGCGAAGACGGCGGCCTGCGTCCGGCGTTCCATGCCCAGCTTGGCCAGCACCGCGGTGATGTAGTTCTTCACGGTCTTCTCGGCGAGGAAGAGCTCCTGGCCGATCTGCCGGTTCGTCAGACCCTGGGCGACGTGCAGCAGGATCCGCCGCTCCTGCGGGGTGAGGCTGCGCAGGCGCGGGTCGGTCGTCGTGCCCAGCGCGACCGATTCCTGGAAGCCGGTCACGTCGGCCTCATTGAGCAGGCGCTCGCCACGCGCCACCGAGCGGATCGCCGCGACCAGGTCGGAGCCGTGAATGTCCTTGAGCAGGTAGCCGGCCGCCCCCGCCAGCACCGCCGCCGCCAGGGCGCGGTCGTCGTCGAACGAGGTCAGGATCAGCCCGGCGATCGAGGGGTCGACGGCCCGGACGTGTCGGCACACCTCGATGCCCGACCCGTCGGGCAGCCGGGCGTCCAGGATCGCGACGTCGGGACGCAGCGCCGGGATGCGCCGCTCGGCCTCCTCGGCCGACCCGGACTCACCGACGATCTCGATGTCGTCTTCCAGCTCCAGGAGCTCCCGCAGTCCGCGACGCACGATTTCGTGGTCGTCAAGCAGGTAGACGCGCACGGTCATCGGATGCCTCCAGGTCCCGGCCGCATGGCGCAGCGACCACTGCTCAGCCTACGTTGGCGCCTCAGCGTACCGATTCGACCCCGCGCCGTCAGCGGCTCTCCGTGCGACCGTAGAACAGCCGCTCCGTGACGACCCGGGCCCGCCGAGCGGCGCGTTGGTAGTCCTCGCCGAGTTCGTAGCCGTGTTGGGCGTGCAGCCCGAGGATCCGGGCCACGCCCTCCCGGTCGCGGGCGTCGCCGGGGATCACGTCGGCGAGCCGGCCCCGCCACAGCATGCCCGCGTCCCGCAGCCGCGAGGCGAACAGCCAGGCCCGGGCGAGCACCTGCGCGTCGGATGCCTCGACGAGACCGGCCTCCTGCGCGGCCTCGAGTGCGGCGAGGGTGCGCGTCGTGCGCAGAGCCGGTACGGCGTGCGCGTGCCGCAACTGGATCAGCTGAACCGTCCACTCGACATCGGTCAGTCCACCCGGCCCCAGCTTCACGTGGGTCTTGGGGTCGGCGCCCCGCGGCAGCCGCTCGGACTCCATCCGCGCCTTCAGCCGGCGAATGTCCTTCTCCTGGGCGGCCGTCAGGCCGTCCGGGCGATAGCGCAGCGGGTCGATCGCCGCGATGAACCGCTCCCCCAGCGCGACGTCCCCCGCGATCGGGCGGGCCCGCAGCAGGGCGTGGAACTCCCAGGTCTGCGCCCACCGCTGGTAGTAGCCGAGGTAACCCTCCAGGGTGCGCGTCAGCGGCCCCGCCTTGCCCTCCGGCCGCAGGTCGGCATCGAGGTCGAGATGGGGGTCGGGTCCGGCGAGCTTGAGTTGCCGACGCAGTTCGATGACCACCGCGGTGACCGCCTCGACGGCCTCGGCCTCGGCGGCGCCGTCGTGGGGCTGGTGGACGATCAGAACGTCGGCGTCGGAGGCGTAGCCGAGCTCCCGGCCGCCGAAGCGGCCCATCCCGATGATGGCGATGTTCGCCGGGATCGGCGCGCCGCGCTCGAGACCGACCCGCTTGGTCGCGATATAGAGGCAGGACTCGATCAACGCCTCGGCCAGGTCGGTCAACGCCTGACCGACCGCGTCGGCATCGACGACGCCGACCAGGTCGGCGACCGCGATCCGGAACAGCTCCAGCCGCCGGATCGCCCGAGCCGCCTCGACCGCCTCGTCCGCCGCGTCCTTGCGGGCGATGGCCGAGCGCATCGTGGCGATGAGCCGCTCCCGACCGCGCGGCTCCAGCCCGTCCGGTTCACCGAACAGCTGCACCGCGTCCGGCATCCGCATCAGCAGGTCGCCGGCGAACCGGGACCGCGCCAGCACGTGCGCCAGCCGCTCCGCCGCCTCCCCGGAGTCGCGCAGCATCTTGGCGTACCAGGGCGTGCCGCCGAGCGTTTCGCTCACCTTGCGGTAGGCCAGCAGCCCCGCGTCGGGATCCGCCTCGTCGGCGAACCAGCCCAGCATCACCGGCAGCAGCTGCCGGTGAATGGCCGCGGTCCGGCTCACGCCGCTGGTGAGCGCCTCCAGGTGACGCATCGCTCCGGCGGGGTCGCGGAACCCGAGCGCCTTGAGGCGTTCTCGCGCCGCCTGCGCGGTGAGCCGGACGTCGTCGTTCGACAGCTTCGCGGCGGCGGCCAGCAGCGGCCGGTAGAACAGCTTCTCGTGGATCCGGCGGACCTCGCGGGCCTCGTCCTGCCAGGCCGCGATCACCTCCCGCGCCGGGTCGGTGCGCAGGTTCATCGCCCGCCCCAGGCGGCGCAGGTCCGCGTCGCTGGTCGGCATGAGGTGGGTGCGACGCATCTTGTGCAGCTGGATGCGGTGCTCGAGGCTGCGCAGGAAGCGGTACGCCGCATCGAGGCGGGCCGCGTCGTCCCGGCCGACGTAGCCACCGCGCGAGAGCGCCCGCAGCGCCTCCAGCGTGGTGCCCGACCGTAGCGCGTCGTCGGTGCGCCCGTGCACCAGCTGCAGCAGCTGCACGGAGAACTCGATGTCGCGCAGCCCGCCGGGCCCGAGCTTGAGCTGCCGCTTCGCCTCACCGGCGGGCACGTGCGCCTCGACCCGCCGGCGCATGGCCTGCACGTCCTCGACGAAGTGCTCGCGGGAGGCGGCCTGCCAGACCATCGGTTGCACCACGTCCAGATAGGCCGCCCCGAGGTCGGCGTCCCCCGCGACGGGACGGGCCTTGAGCAACGCCTGGAACTCCCACGTCTTGGCCCAGCGCTGGTAGTACTGCCGGTGGCTGGCCACGGTCCGCACCAGCGGCCCCTGCTTGCCCTCCGGCCGCAGGGCGGGATCGACCTGCCAGAGGGCGCCCTCCGCGGTCGCCGCCGAGCACGCCTTCATCAGCGTCGAGGCCAGTTGGGTCGCCGCCGTGATCGCCGCGTCCTCCGCGCCGCCCTCGACGGGCTCGGCCACGAAGATCACATCGACGTCGGAGACGTAGTTGAGCTCGCTGCCCCCGCACTTGCCCATCCCGATCACGGCCAGCCGGGCGATCGCGGCCTCCGGGTGCTCCTCCCGGGCGATGGCCAGCGCCGCCTCCAGGGCCGCGGCGGCCAGATCGGCGAGCGCCCCGGCGGTGCCCGCGAACGACGCGCTGGGGTCGACGGCGACGATGTCCAGGGCCGTGATGCCGAGCATCTGCTCGCGGTAGGCGACCCGCAGGGCGTCGTACGGGTGCCGGTCGCCGCGCCGCGGCGCCCCCACGGCGGCGACCAGCCGGGCCGCGCGATCGGCCGCCGAGGCGGGCTCGGCGTCCGCGGCGGCCACCCAGTGGCCCGGGTGCGCGGCCAGGTGATCGGCCAGCGCGGTGGAGGCTCCGAGCACGCCGAGCAGCCGGTCGCGGCGCTCGCTGTGGGCGGCGAGCACCGCCCGCAGCTCGTCCTCGCGGTGCACGCCGGGCCCGTGGTGGCCCGCCCCCGACGCGCCCTCCAACAGCTTGACCAGCGCCAGCACGGCGGCATCGGGGTCGGCGGTGTGGCCCAACGCCCGCAGCAGGCCGGTGTCGTCCGAGGGCAGCGCGATGAGTCCGGCCAGCACCGGCGACTCCAGCAGCCGGGCGACCCGGCGCGAGTCGTGGAAGCCGATCCGGGCCAGCAGGGCGGTCGCGGACTCCTGGCGTTCGACCATCAGCGGGCCCCCCGGGTCACAGGTTCGGCAGCAGGCGCCGCAGCTCCAGCGGAGTGACCTGCGCCCGGTATTCGTCCCACTCGGCCTGCTTGTTGCGCAGGAAGACGTCGAAGATCTGCTCCCCCAGGGTTTCGGCGACCAGTTCGCTGCGAGCCATCACGGTGATCGCCGAGTGCAGGGAACTCGGCAGCGGTTCGATCCCCAGCGCGGCCCGCTCCGCCGGGGTCAGGCTCCACACGTCGTCCTCGGTCTCGTCGACGAGCTCGTATTCCTGCTCGATCCCGCGCAGTCCCGCCGCCAACAGCACGGCGTAGGCCAGATAGGGATTGCACGCGGGATCCAGCGAGCGCACCTCGACGCGGGTGCTGTTGCCCTTGAGGGGCTTGTACATCGGCACCCGCACCATCGCGGAGCCGTTGTTGTGGCCCCAGCAGACGTACGCCGGGGCCTCGTCGCCGGCCCACAACCGCTTGTAGCTGTTGACCCACTGGTTGGTGACCGCCGTGAGCTCGGCGCCGTGCCGCAGGATCCCCGCGATGAACTGCCGCGCCACCTTGGACAGCTGGTAGCGGGACCCCGCCTCGTAGAAGACGTTCTTGTCGCCCTCGAACAACGACAGATGGGTGTGCATCCCGGAGCCGGGGTGGCCCTGCAGCGGCTTGGGCATGAACGAGGCGAAGACGCCCTGCTCCAGGGCGACCTCCTTGATGACCGTGCGGAACGTCATGATGTTGTCGGCGGTGGAGAGCGCATCGGCATAGCGCAGGTCGATCTCCTGCTGGCCGGGGCCCCCCTCGTGGTGGCTGAACTCGACCGAGATGCCCATCGACTCCAGCATCGTGATGGCGCGGCGCCGGAAGTCCTGCCCGGCGGCGTGGGCCGAGTGGTCGAAATAGCCGGCCGAGTCGATCGGGGTGGGCTCCGTCCCCTCAGACCAGCCTTGGCGGAACAGGAAGAACTCGATCTCGGGATGGGTGTAGAAGCTGAACCCCATGTCGGCGGCCTTGGACAGGGTCCGGCGCAGCACATAGCGCGGGTCGGCCAGGCTCGGCGAGCCGTCCGGCAGCAGCACGTCGCAGAACATCCGCGCGGTCCCGGGCGGGCTGTCCCGCCAGGGCAGGATCTGGAACGTGCTGGGGTCCGGCTTGACGAGCATGTCCGACTCGGTCACCCGGGCGAACCCCTGGATGGCGCTGCCGTCGAAGCCCAGCCCCTCCTCGAAGGCGCCCTCCAGCTCGGCGGGCGCCACCGCCACCGACTTCAGGGTGCCCAACACGTCCGTGAACCAGAGCCGCACGAACCGGATGTCGCGCTCCTCGAGGGTGCGCAGGACAAACTCCTCCTGACGATCCATGCCCCGATCCTGCCGCACCTTTGTGACGCTGGTGTTTCACGGCCCACGGCGTACGACGAAGCCGCGACGCCAGAGCGGGGCCGACGGATTCCTCCGCCGACCCCGCCCGGGGTTGGTGCGCTCAGCGGTGCCTCACTTGGTGAAGCCCACCTGGATCTGCATCTCGTTGCCCTGCTTGGAGTCGCTCTGCACGGTGATCGTCGTGCCGGAACCGGCGACCTTCGTCGAGCCCATCGGGTTCGCCGCGCTCCAATAGCGATTTGGGTCGGTGTCATCGAAGCGCGGGATCGGCTCCTGCGCGGGCACCGCCACGGCCGTGCCGTTGCGGTGGAACGTCACCGGGTCGGTCCGCTCCAGCCCGAAGGTCGCGTCGAACGGCTGGCGCCGGTTGCCCAGCAGCCTGCCGTCGGGGAAGACGATCGGCGTGGGCCGCGCGTCCACCGGCAGGGCGCGCCCGTAGCCCGGGTGCACCCGGGTGTTGTTGTCCTTCTGCGAGGAGTCGCAGAACCAGACCAGCAGACCGTTCTGATAGGGGAACCGCTCCACCCAGTCGGGTCGGGTGTCCGCCCAGCCGAAGTTGTACGGGCCGGTCTTGAGGTAGGCGTCGTAGCCGGAGTAGACGCGGTTCTCGGCCAAGTAGTACTGCGCGTAGTCCTTGGTCACCGTGCCGTTGATCCGTGTGAAGCCCTTGGCGACCCAGCCGTTGTCCCCGCTCTCGACGTTGTCGTTGAACAGCGTCGCGCCGTCGGCCGTGACCACGATGTCGTCGTAGAAACCGCCTGGCAGCGAGACCCCGCCGTCGGTGGCGTAGCGGAACCGGAAGCTGATCTGGCGACCCGCGTAGGCCGACAGGTCCCAGGTCACCTCGCGCCAGTCGGAGACGCCGTCCAGATCCGGGCTCACCTTGGTCCAGGTGGCCCCGTCGGTGGAGACCTCCGCGTAGAGGTAGTCGTATTCGGCCTCGGTCTGGTTGGCCACCCAGGCCGACACCGTGGCCGAGGACTTCCCGGTGAGGTTGATGCTGCGGGTCAGGGTGTTGTTGACGTTGTCCCCAGTGCCGCTCCACCACTCCATCGTCCCGCTGTGCGGCGTGGGGTAGCTGATCGAGACCGTCTTGCGGGGCAGATTGACCAGCAGTGTCTGCGGGTTCTGCTTGGCGTCCCGATCCGCGGGGCCCAGCTTGAGCTTGGTGTCCTGGCCGTATTGGATCGTGCGCACGTCGGTCCAGCCGAGGAAGATCTTCTCCCACGGCCCCATGTAGCCCGGCTCGCTGCCGATGTCGACGGTGCCGTTGTTGAGCCAGGAGCCCGCGCTCATCAGCGTCCAGAAGCCGGTGCCGTTGTCGCCGCCGGCGGTGTCGTACATGTCCGGCAGGCCCAGGTCGTGGCCGAACTCGTGGGTGAAGACCCCCAGCCCGCCGTTCTCCGGCTCGGTGGTGTAGTCGCCGACCCAGATACCGGAGCCGCCGATCGGGGTGCCCCCGAGCTTGTTGATCGCCGGCCCGGTGTTGCCCTGGTCGGTGGGATAGGCATACCAGCGGTGACTCCAGATGGCGTCCTCGCCCTGCGCGCCGCCGCCGGCCTCCTCACCCTCGCCGGCGTGGATGATCTGGATGTGGTCGACGTAGCCGTCCGGCTCGTTGAAGTCGCCGTTGTCGTTGTAGTCGTAGCGGTCGACCTTGTCGAACTGGCTCAGGTAGGCCTTGATGTCGGCCTCGCTCTCGCCGGCCGCGCGCTGCGCGTCGTACCAGGCCGTCACGGAGTCCTTGACGTACTGCCAGTACTGCGAGCCCTCGGAGGTGCCGTCGCCGTCGGTCGGGTTGTGGCCATAGCAGGCCTCGTTGTAGGGCAGCTTCACCCAGTTGCTGACGTCACCGGACGCCTCGAACCGGCCCAGCGACTGCTTGAGGTAGAAGTCCTTGAACGAGTTGGTCGCGCCGAACATCAAGTTCAGGTAGTGCTCGCGGTTGTAGTCGGCCTGCCAGATCGTGGAGTTGTCGTTGGCCCGGTCGGGCTGCGGGATCTGGTTGTGTAGCGGCCCCGGCGTACCGCCCTGCGGGCTGCACGTCTGGGTGCCGAACTCCACCAGCAGCGTCAGGACCGCTTCCTTGCGGTTGACGTCGTAGTTGACGTACTTGCCCTTGGCGACCTCGATGACCCGCTTGCCCTTGGCATTGGTGGTCACCTTGGCCTTGCCCGCGGCGAGCTGGTCCATCGCCGCCTGGGTGATCGCCCGCTGCCGCTCGCCGGCCGGGTGCGAGAAATCGTCCTGGCGCGCGCCGGTGGTCTCGGGGTCGCTAGGGGCGACGGGGGCGGCGACCGCTGCGCCGGGGTTGAGCATGCCGGTGGCGGCCAGGGCCACCGCCGCCACGTCCCACCGGCTCGCCGAGGGTGAGAACACGTTGTATCGACGCTGAGAACGTGATGAGGTGAAGGCACCCGTAGTTGCCGGCGAGCGACCGCCCGCCGGGTGAGGATCCGAGGAGACGACATGACTCTTCCGAACGAGATCTCCGAGGCCGACGCCAAGCCGGCCGATGCCATCGAGGTCGTCCAGCACGTCCCCCGCCCCATCGCCGAGGTATGGCGACGGTTGACCCAACGGGACGGCATCGAGGCCTTCCTGGGTGAGGGCGCCACGTTGGGCGGCAAGGGCGACTCCTGGCACGCCGCGGACGGGACCTACGGGGTCACCCGCAGCTACCACCCGGAGCAGCAGGTCCGGGTCAGTTGGCACGCCGACGGCGATGCGCCCAAGACGATGGTCGATCTCCAGATGGAACCCGAGGGCGAGGGCACCCTGCTCACCCTGCGACACGAGCACCTCACCGATGACATGGACCGCGACGCGCTCGTGCAGCGCTGGGACGCGGCCATGCATCGCCTGACTCAGATCTGAACCCCGCGCTCGGCCCTGCCGGGACGCCCGACGGCGCCGGTCCCGATAGGACCGGCGCCGTCGTGTCAGCCTCGTCAGTCTTCGCTGGTCTGGACTGCTCCTCGCGTTCCGCTGCGGGCGCACCTCGCTACGCTCGGCGCACCCTGCGCTGCACGCTTCGTCTCAGTCCGACCAGTCTTCTTCCCGCTCCCGGCGGTCCTCCTCGTCCCAGCGCTCGGTGTTCTCCCGGGCGTGCTCCAGGGCGTGCTCGGCCTCGGCCCGGGTGGCATAGGGCCCCAACAGGTTGTCCTTGCGCGCGGTCTCCTCGTCCTCCTCGACCTGACCAGTGCCGATGTTGAACCAGTACTTCATGTGTCGCCTCCTGGCGCCTCGGACCTTGGCGGGCGGGCGACCCCGCCCGGGGCCCCCGTACGCTCAGCCTGCCACCGCCGCGATCCGCCGACCACCATCGCCGGCCACCGTCGCCGGCCACCGTCGCCGGCCGCTGGTCCCGACCGGCTCACGGCGGCCCCGGTGCGGCACAATCGGCGCATGCCCCCCAGCCTCCCCACGGCACCCCTGCGTCCCGGCCGAGTCGGCCCACGACGCGCCGTACCCGCCGGCATCGCTCGTCCTGAATACGTCGGCCGGCCAGCCCCCGCGCCGTACCTCGGGCCGGAAGTCAAGGACGCCGAGACCATCGAGCGGATGCGGGCGGCCGGTCGGCTGGCGGCCCGCGCCCTCGCGGCCGGCGGCGCCGCCGTCGCCCCCGGCGTCAGCACCGACGAACTCGACCGGGTGGTGCACGAATTCCTCTGCGACCACGGCGCCTACCCGTCCCCGCTGGACTACCGCGGCTTCCCCAAGTCGCTGTGCACCTCGGTCAACGAGGTGATCTGCCACGGCATCCCCGACGATCGGGAGCTGGCCGAGGGCGACATCGTCAACCTCGACGTGACCTGCTACCTGGACGGCGTGCACGGCGACACCAACGCGACGTTCCCGGTCGGGACGATCGACGCCGAATCCCAACACCTCATCGACGTGACCGCAGAGGCCCTGCGGCGCGGCATCAACGCGGTGCGCCCCGGCCGGGAACTCAACGTGATCGGCCGGGTCATCGAAAGCTACGCGCGGCGGTTCGGGATGGGCGTGGTGCGCGACTACACCGGGCACGGGATCGGCTCGGCGTTCCACTCCGGCCTCATCGTGCCGCACTACGACGCGGCCCCCGAGTATTCGACCCCCATTGAGGAGGGCATGACCTTTACGATCGAACCGATGCTCAACCTGGGCACCCCGGAGTGGACGATGTGGGCCGACGACTGGACTGTCGTCACGGCCGACCTGCGCCGCTCCGCCCAGTTCGAGCACACGATCCTCGTCACCGCCACCGGCGCCGAGATCCTCACCCTGCCCTGAAAGGACCAGACGATGGCCCCCCGGACCCACCCTCTCGGCATCGACATCGGCGGGAGCGGGGTCAAGGGCGCCCCGGTCGATCTGACCGCCGGCGAGCTGGCCGCGGACCGGCGACGGATCGACACGCCGCAGCCCGCCACGCCGGACGCGGTGGCCGACGTCGTCGCGCAGATCGCGGAGCACTTCGCCGACGAGACCGGCAACTCCCCGGTGGGCATCACCATCCCGGGGATCGTGCGGCACGGGGTCATGCACTCCGCGGCGAACATCGACAAGTCTTGGATCGGGACCGACGTCCAGCGCCTGTTCGGCGAGCGGCTCGGCCGGCCAGTCGCCGTGCTCAACGACGCCGACGCGGCCGGCGTCGCGGAGAAGCGCTACGGCGCCGCCAAGGACGTCCCGGGCACCGTCTTTCTCGCCACGCTGGGCACCGGCATCGGCACCGCGCTGCTCGTCGACGGCGTCCTCGTGCCGAACTGCGAACTGGGCCATCTGGAACTCGACGGCCACGACGCGGAGACCCGCGCGGCGGCCTCGGCGCGGGAGCGGGAGAAGCTGTCCTGGGAGGAGTGGGCCGCCCGGCTGCAGCGCTACTTCGCCCACATCGAGATGCTGTTCTCCCCCGACCTGATCGTCATCGGCGGCGGGGTGAGCCGCAAGTCGCACAAGTTCCTGCCGCTGCTGGACCTGACGGCCCCGATCGTGCCCGCGACGCTGCGCAACCAGGCCGGGATCGTCGGCGCGGCCTGGTACGCCGCCGACGCGGCGAGTGGCAACGGCACCCGGCGTACCGCGGCCGGCGCGACCAAGGCCACCGCCGCGAAGAGCACGGCGACCAAGAACGCCGCGAAGAAGACCTCCGGCTAGGTCAGCCGCGCGGGAGCGCCGCCGGCGAGATCGACGAGCTGTACGTCGTCGCCGGTGAGCCGGTCGATCTGGGACAGGTAGATGGTCCGCCCACGGGCCTGCAGCAGCCCGTCGTGAATGGGCACGAACCGGGGCGGGGCGACCCGGCGGACGAACTCGATGGTCTCCTTCATCGCGCACCATGGGGCGTTGATCGGCACGGCCAGCACGTCGACCGGTCCGGGGTCGGCGTCGATGGCGTCGCCGGGGTGGAACAGCGCGGGTTCGCCGTCGGCGCGCAGCACGACCCCGGTGTTGTCGATGCGAGCGATGTCGGCGTGGATGACGGCGTGTTGCTTGCCGACGGTGTGCGCGGTCACCGGGCCGATCGCGAAGGTGGCGTCGGTGGCCAGGTCCGCGACGTCCAGGCCCCGCTCGGTGAGCTGCGCCGCGGTCTGCGGTTCGGCAAGGACCCGAGCCCGCGGATTCGCCGCCAGCAGCGCGGGCATCCGGTCCAGGTCGCAGTGGTCGGGGTGCTGATGCGTCACCAGGATCGCGTCGAGGTCGCGCAGGTCCTCGAAGCCGGGGGTGAAGCCGCCGGGGTCGAGCAGGATGCGGGTGTCGGCGATCTCGACGAGCAGGCACGAGTGGCCGAGCTGGGTCACCATCATGGCGGCCAGCGTAAGGGCCCGGCCGGGGCTGCTCCTACGATGGCCGGGTGGAGTTCCTGAACGGGCAGCGCCCGGGCTACGACCTGACCTACAACGACGTGTTCATGGTGCCGTCGCGTTCGGCGGTGGCCTCGCGCCTCGACGTGGACCTGAGCACCCCCGACCGGTTGGGTACGTCGTTGCCGGTGGTCGTCTCCAATATGACCGCGGTCTCGGGCCGTCGGATGGCCGAGACGGTGGCCCGGCGCGGCGCGATCGCGATCATCCCCCAGGACATCTCGCCCGCCGCGGTGGAGAAGACCATCGCCCGGGTCAAGGCGGCGCACCCGGTCTATGAGACCCCGATCACCGTGCGGCCCTCGGCGCCGGTGGCGGAGGTGCTCGCGCTGCTGGGCAAGCGGGCGCACCGCGCGGCCGTCGCGGTGCAGGACGGCCGCCCGGTGGGCATGATCACCGAGGGCGACTGCGCGGACGTGGACCGGTTCGCCACGGTCGGCGAGGTGATGAGCCGGGAACTGGTCACGTTCCCGGCCGGAGTGGACCTGGCCCACGCGTTCGAGGAGCTCACCTCCCACCACCTCGGCATCGCCCCCGTCGTGGACGACGATCGCCTGCTCGGGGTGCTGACCCGCACCGGGATCCTGCGTTCGACGATCTACCGGCCGGCCCTGGACGACGCGGGCCGGTTGATGGTCGGCGCCGCGGTGGGCATCAACGGCGACGTGGCCGGCAAGGCCGAAAGCCTGCTCTCGCACGGGGTCGACGTGCTCGTCGTCGACACCGCCCACGGCCATCAGGACCGGATGCTGGAGGCCCTGGCGACGGTCGTGCAGGCCCGCGACCGGCATGCGACCCGGACCGGGCGGCGCGCCCCGATCGCCGCCGGCAACGTCGTCTCCGCGGAGGGCTCGCGGGACCTGGCCGAGGCCGGCGCCGACATCATCAAGGTCGGGGTGGGACCCGGCGCGATGTGCACCACCCGCATGATGACCGGGGTGGGTCGGCCGCAGTTCTCGGCCGTCCTGGAGTGCGCGGCGGCCGCCAAGGAGTCGGGCGCGAGCGTGTGGGCCGACGGCGGCGTCAAGTACCCCCGCGACGTTGCCCTCGGCCTCGCCGCCGGGGCGGCCAGCGTGATGATCGGGTCCTGGTTCGCCGGCACCTACGAGTCCCCCGGCGACCTGATGCGCGACCCCGACGGACGGCTCTACAAGGAGAGCTTCGGGATGGCCTCCGCCCGCGCCGTCCGCAATCGCACCCGCGAGCAGAGCGCCTTCGCGCGGGCCCGGTCGGCGCTGTTCGAGGAGGGGATCTCCTCGGGACGGATGTATCTGGACCCCGCCCGCCCCGGTGTCGAGGACGTGCTCGACTCGATCGTGTCGGGGGTGCGCTCGGCGTTCACCTACGCCGGGGCCACCACGATCGGGCAGTTCCACGCGCGGGTGATCGTCGGGCTGCAGGGCTCCGCGGGGTACGACGAGGGCCGGCCGCGGCACACCTCCTGGTGAGCGGCCGGGTCTCGGGGCACGCCGGCTGAGGGTCAGGCCGGGCTGAGGGTCAGGCCGAGCTGAGGGTCAGGCCGACAGGACGGCGGCGAGGGTGGCGCCCAGCTCGTACGCCGCGGCGGTGGCGGCCTCGTCCACCGGGCCCAGCACGGCCAGCGGCTGCGCGGCCGGGCGCCACTTCAGCGCCGTGACGATCGACTCGACCGAGCGGACCGCGCCAGTGGTGTCATAACGGCCGTGCACGAGCAGACCGTAGGGGCGGCCCGCCGTTCCCGACGTACCGTCCGTTCCCGACGTACCGTCCGTGCCGTCCCGGCCGGCGTGGCCGTCCCGGCCGGCGTGACCCGGCGCTCCCCCGGACTGGCCGCCCGGCGCTTCCAGGGCCCCGCCAATCTGCAGAAACGTCGAGTCGAACAGGTGCTTCATCGCCCCGCTCATGAAACCGAAGTTGGCGGTGGTGATCAGCAGGTAGCCGTCCGCAGCCAGCAGATCCCCGGCGTCGGCCTCATCGCAGGCGAAGGCCAACGCGGGCAGGTCCCGGACCGTGACCCCGTCGATGTCGGGATGCCTCGCCCCCGCCAGCGCGGCATCCGTGAGTCGCCGCAGCGAGTCGGTCGGGGCGTGATGGACGACGAGCAGCGTGGCCATGCCTCACCCTGGCATACCCCCGACAGGGCAGGCGCCCCTGCCAGGGCGCGCCCAGGTCGTCAGAGCTCCTCCTCCTCCCGGCGCTGACTGCGAACGAACAGCACCAGGCCCACGCCGCCGGCCGCGGCCAGCCCGCCGGCCACGATGAGCGTGGTGGGGTCGTACCCCGAGGAGCTGGTCGCCGCCGACAGGGCGACGTTCTGCCGCGTGCCCTCCGCCCCGGAGCACGGGCTCCCCACGTCGACCAGGTCGACGATGTGCTGCGTCGCGCCACCGGGGAAGGGCCGCTCACTCGGCGCGTCGTACACCACGAAGGCCTTCCCCGCCGCCCAGCGGCTGACCCTGCCGGCGCCGACGGAGGCATCCACGAGGTCGTTGTCGGGACCGCACACCTCGGTGACGCCGGGCGTGGGCAGTCCGGCGGGGTCCATCCCCGGCCGGGAGGACGTGGCCGGCGCTGCGGCCGGCCCGGCACCCTCGCGGCCGTCCATCGGTGTCGAGCCGGCGGCGCCGGACACCCCGCCCGCCGGTGCACCGTCGGCGGTCGTCGCGGAGGTGCTCGTGTCCGCAGTGGTCGCGCCGGTCGACGCCGTCGGGGTGCTGGCCCCGGTCACCGTCCGCGCCGCGGGCGGGGTGGACGTCGGAGGCGTCGTGGGACGGCTCGCCGACGTGGTGGCCGGGGTGGGCGTGGTGGCCGGGGTGGGCGTGGTTGAGGTGCTGGACGGCGCCGGTGTGGTGGGCCTCGAGGTGGTCGGTCGCGGGGTGGGCGAGACCGGCGTCGTGGTGGCCGGCGCGGGCGTCTGCGTTCGGGTCGAGGTCGGCACGGGCCGCGGCGTCGGGGTCGGGCGGATCGGGCGCGCGGTCTCCCTCCCCCGGTCCGGCGTAGTGGGCGTCGCGGTGTCGGCGTTCGCCGCCGTCGGGGTCGCCGCCAGGCTCATCCCGGCCGCGAGGGCGAGGCCGAGCAGGGCGGGCGCGGTACGTCGTGTGGACATGGGACAACCTCCATGACTTGGGCAGGGCATCCCCCGCGGCTGTCCCCCCAGCCGCCGATACCCAGCGTGGCCCGGTCCCCCCTCGACGACCGGCCGCCCGGACCCTCGGGCGCACTCCACCAGCCTAGTCGCTGTAGGGCGTCCGTCCAGCTCGCCGGCTGGTCGGTGCCTGCGAACGGCAGGCAGATGAGCCGGCCTGTACGCCGGGTTCTGTCGAGGACGGTCATCCATCTCGGCCGGCCGTTGCCGGACGGCTCTAGCGACCTACCCGTGCGCTCGGGCGGGCCGCCCTCGAACGCGCACTGTCTGGTCTTGCTCCGGGTGGGGTTTACCGAGCCACGCCAGTCACCTGGCGTGCTGGTGGTCTCTTACACGCACCGTTTCACCCTTACCCGTCGCCGCCCGGCCCCGAAGGACCGAGCACGGCGGGCGGTCTGTTTTCTGTGGCACTGTCCCGCGGGTCACCCCGGGTGGCCGTTAGCCACCACCCTGCCCTGTGGAGCCCGGACGTTCCTCGGCGGCAGGCCCTACCGGCGTGCTGCCGGGGGTGACTGCCGACGCGACCGTCCGGCCGACTCATCTGCTGGGGCGTGAGTCTACGCCGCCCTCCGGCGCGCGCGCGTGCCGGCCGGTCTCGGTGCCCGACCGACGTCCCAGCGCCGCCGCCACCACCTGCGCCACGCCGTCCTCCTGGTGGTGCGGGGCGACCGCGGTGGCCGCCGCGAGCACGTCGGGGTGGGCGTTGGCCACGGCGTACGCCGTCCCGGCCCAGCCCAGCATCGGCAGGTCGTTCGGCATGTCCCCGAACGCCCACACCTGCGGCGCCGCCACCCCGCGCTCCAGGCACCACGACGCCAACGCGCCGGCCTTGGTCACCCCCGGCGGGCCGATCTCGACCAGCCCCGGCGCCCCCGAATAGGCCAGCGTGCCGCGTCCGCCGACGACCTCGCCGACCGCGTCGTACGCCGCCCGGGAGTCCGTCCACAACGCCCGCACCAGCACCTTCCCGATGACTTCCCGCTCGCAGTGCGCCCCCGCCCAGGCGGCGAGATCGGCCACGGCCTCCCCAGGGTCCTGCCAGTAGTCCGCGCCATGCCGGTCCGCGTGGACCATCCGCTCGGTCGTTTCGACCGCCACCATCGCCTCCGGGAAGGCCGCGACGAGTTCGGCCAGCAGGGGCACCACCTCCGGAGTGGCGAACCCGTGCGTGGCCACCACGCGCTCGGCCTCGACATCGACGACGAACGCGCCGTTGCCGGCGAGCACCACGCCACCGGCCGGCACGACATGCGCCAACGGCCGAAGCCACCGGGGCGGTCGCGCCGTGACCAGGACGTATTCCCCGCCCGCTGCGACGTACCGCTCGAGCACCTGCAAGGTGTACGGCGAGACGGTGCCGTCCGCCCGCAGCAGCGTCCCGTCCAGATCGGTGGCGACGACGGCGGGGAACTCGCGCGCGGCGACGGCCTCCCGCCATGGCAGGTGCGCCCCGCGCTCCCCCGCGGCGCTATCCGGCATCGTCGCCCCCGGCGACCAGCTCGAACACCGAACGCTGCGCGGCCACGTCGGTGCCGGCCAACCGGACCCGCACCCGGGCGCCCGGCCGCGCGGGCTGGGCACATTCGGCCAGCACCGCCGGGTCGGCAACCTGCACCGTGCACCCCTTGTCGCCCCGCGTCTCCACGACGGTCGCCTCCCACACGTGCCCCACCAGCGGCGCCAGCACGGCCGCCTCGACGGCGTCGGTGCAGGCCCGCTCGACCGCACCGGTGAGCCGGCCGCTGACCTTCATGATGTCCGGCAGGGACGGCAGCGCCGCGCGGACCCAGTCCGGCACGTCGAGGTCCGCCGACAGCGCCGCGCACAGGGCCAGGCCGAAGCGGTCCACGAGGCGGCGCAGCGGGGCGGTGACATGCGCGTACGGCGCCGCGAGGGCGGCGTGCTCGCGCTGCTGCGGCGGGGCGCCGTCGAAGGGGGTGTATCCGGCGCCGCGGAACAGCGCCGTCGCGGCGTGCATCAGCGCCAGGTGGTGCGGGTCGTCGCGGTTGAGGTCGCGCAGGAACTGACCGTACGGCTGGTCCTGCGGCCAGGGCACGCCCAGCGCGCCGGCCTGCCGGCGGAACCGGTCCACGCTGCCGGAGTCGGGCGCCGGCATGGTGCGCAGGATGCCGACCCCGCCGGCGAGCATCAGGTCGGCCGCCGCCATGCCGGTCAGCAGGGAGATCTGGGCGTTCCAGTCCTCGATCGGCACCGGCGGGCGAAACCGCAGCTCATAGCCGTCCGCGGTGGAGACGACCTCCTGCTCGGGCTTGGGCAGGCTGGCCCCGCCGCGGGCCGCCTCCTGGGCGATCCGGCGCTCGCCGACCTCGGCCAGCAGCCGGATCAGCTCCGGCGCCCGGCCGGCGTCGAGATCGGCCTGCACGCCGACATAGTCGAGCCGGGCCACGCTGCGCACCATCGCCCGGGTGACGGCGGCCGCCGTGAGCCGGCCGTCCGCGTCGAGCCTCAGGTCCCACACGAACGCCGGCCGGACCTGCCCGGGCAACAGGCTGGCGGCCCCCTCGGACAGGCGCCGCGGGTGCAGCGGCTCGCTGCCGTCCGGCAGGTAGACGGTCTCGCCACGGCGCCGGGCCTCGGCGTCGATCGCGCCTTCGGGGACCACGAAGGCGGGGACGTCGGCGATCGCATAACGCACCCGGTAGCCCCCGCCGGACGAGCGTTCCAGGTGCATCGCCTGGTCCAGGTCCAGGGACCCGGGCGGGTCGATCGTGACGAAGGGGACCTCCGTCGCGTCCTGCGGCGGCGGCCCCTGCGGGCCGGCCGCCGCGGCGCGCTCGGCCTCGGCCAAGACCTCGGCAGGGAACTCGACGGGCACCGCAAGACGCTGCCTGATCTGCGCGAACGCCTGGCGCAGCGCATCCGGCGACGCCGTGCGGGGGGCGCTCAGGACGACGCGTCGGTCTGCCATGGACTCACCCTAAGGGCCGCCGGTCACGGCGCCCGGCAGGACGGCGGACTTAGGCTCGGCAGCGTGCTGATCCTGTTGCCACCCTCGGAGTCCAAGGCCGAGGGACGCCGGGGGTCCCGGTGCACCGATCCGGGTGCCCTGTCCTTTCCCGCGCTTGGCCCCGTCCGCGCCCGGGTGGCGGCGGCGCTGGCGCAGGCCAGCGAGCGGCCGGACGCGCCGGCTCTGCTCGGGGTCAGCCCGAACCTGATCGCCGAGATCCGGCGCAACACCCGGCTCGCAACGGCGCCCGCGGTGCCGGCGGGCCGGCTCTACACCGGGGTGCTCTACGACGCGCTGGACCTGCCCGGCCTGAGCCCGGCGGCCAAGCGCCGCGCGACCGCCTGGATCGTGGTGGTGTCCGCGCTGTACGGCGCGCTGCGGCTCTCCGATCGGGCCGCCGCCTATCGCCTCTCGATGGGGGCCGACCTGCCCGACCTGCCCCGGCTGGCCGAACTGTGGCGTCCCGAACTTGATCAGGTGCTGACGCCGTTGGTCCGACGCGGCGTGGTGGTGGACTGCCGCAGCGCGGCGTACGTCGCCGCCTGGCCCCCTCCGGCGGCTCTCGCGGACCGGTGGACGCAGGTTCGCGTGCCCGGTGCGTCGCACTGGGCCAAGCACACCCGCGGCCTGGTCGCGCACGCGATCTGCGCGGACGGCATCGACCCGCGCACCGTGCCCGACCTGGCCGCCGCCCTGGCCGAGCACTTCGACGTGGCGGCGCACGAACCGCCCCGGCCCGGCAAGCCGTGGGTGCTCGACGTCTCCCCGCGCGGCAGCTGAGCCCGGCTCGTCACGCCCTGCCCCCAGGCCGATGCGCCGCGTTCTGCCCATGAACCCAATTGCCCATAGTGGGCACGTGAGCTACCGTGAGGGTGTGAGCGAGATCATCCAGACCGACGCGCGCGGACGCGTGGTTCTCACCAACCGCAAAAGCGAGCACTTCCTCAAGACCGAGCTGCCTGACGGCACCATCGTGCTCAAGCCCGGCGTGTTCGTCACGACCGCCCAGCGTGAATACGACACCACCCCCGAGCTGCAGGACCTGCTGGCGCAGGCCGCCAATAGCCGCACCGTCCGGCGCAACCGCCGCCGGGCATGACGGAGGCGTATTCCCAGGTCGCCTGGGACCAGCTCGACGCCATGGAGGCCAGCGACCCGCACAGATATGCGGACACGCTCGATCTGATCGAGGACATCCTGGACGAGCCGGGCAGTGCTCGCGCCACGGCCGATGTCTTGACCACGCCGCACGGCGTACTTTTCGAGAACTTCGTCCCGGACAGGTATCCGCTCGCCGTGTTCTGGTCGAACCACCCTGCGCAGGGGCCACGGATCGAAGCGTTTTTCCCGCATGACGCGAACCGAAGCTGAGCGCCCCGACACGTCAATGAACGCCCCCGCCCGGCACGGTACAGAGCACGTCGCCTGACCGCGCGATCGCCGCTCAGCCGCGCAGGTGGGAGGTGTCGTTGACGACGTCGACGCAGACCGTGCCGTCGGCCCAACGGCGCAGCGCGGTCAGCGACGCCGGCGACAGCGCCAGCGACCACGGCGAACCCAGACCGAGCTCGGCATCCAGCACCGCGATGAGGGCCGCGCGGTGGCTCACGACCACCACGGGCCGGCCGGCCTCGCGGGCGCAGTGCTCGACGGCCTCGTACGCCGCCAGCACCCGCGCCTGCAGCTGCGCTCGGGATTCCCCGCCGGGCCGGGCGTAGTCGGCATCGGTCCGGAGCCGGGCATACTCGCTGGCTCCGTCCGCCGTGGCACACACCTGGGCGACCGTGCGCCCCTCCCAGTCGCCGAAGTGCTGTTCGTCCCAATCCGGGTCGGTCTGCGGGCGGGCGCCCAGCATCCCGGCGATCGCCGCACCCGTTTGGACGGCCCTGGCCAGTGACGACGTCACCACCAGCGCCGGCTCGCCGCGGAGCAGCGACCGCAGTGCGGCTGCGGCGGCCACGGCCTGCCGCTGCCCCTCGGCGGTCAACGCGGGGTCCGCGCCGCCCCGACCGTCCAGCAGACCTGCGGCAGTGGCCTCGGTCACCCCGTGGCGGACCAGCACGATCCGCACGGGCGCGCCCAGGTCGGGGTCGGTGTTCGGCATGGCGCGGCCGGTGCGGGCGGCGGCAGCACCTCGCGCGACGTCGACCGTTCGGCGCGCCTCCCCCCATACCGTGGTAGGAGAAGACGCGGTGAGCGGCTCGGGGGGCTCGGGCTCATCGGCCACGTCCGATTCGTCTGGCGTCACCTCGGCCGAGTCTGCTGCGTCGGTGAGGCGGCGGTCCACGGTCTCGCCGTCCATGCCGAGATTGGACAGCCGATCGGCCGCCTTATTGGACTCCCGCGGGATCCACGTCAACACGACCGACCCGCCGGCGGCCTCCCGCGCCTGGACCAGCTCGCGGGCCTGCAGCGCGAGCCGGCGCATGTCCTCGTGCTTGATCTTCCAACGCCCCGACATCTGCTCCACGACGAGTTTGGAGTCCATCCGCACCTCGACCGCTGCCGCCGGATCGAGTTCGGCGGCGACCCGCAGGCCCTCGATGAGACCGGTGTATTCCGCCACGTTATTGCTGGCCCGGCCCAACGGCGCAGCCCGCTCGGCCAGCACCCGGCGCGATGCCGCGCAGCGCACCAGGGCCCCGTACCCGGCCACCCCCGGGTTGCCCCGGGAGCCCCCGTCCGCCTCGACAATCAGGTCCACCACGGCCGGCGTCCCCCGGGACCTCAGAGGCCCGACTCGGCCGTGCGGACCAGGATGCGGCGGCACTCCTCGCAGCGCAGCACCTCATCCGCGGGGGCGGCGGCCAGTCGCGCCACGTCGGCACCCATCAACTCCAGGCGGCAGCCCTCGCAGCGGCGTTGCACGACGGCCGCGGCGCCCACCCCGGTCTGCTCGCGGATCTTCTCGTAGAGCGCGAACAACTCCGCGCCGACCTCGGGAGCCAGACCGCCGCGGCGCGCGGTGAGCTCGGCCGCCTCCGCGGCGAGGACCGCTTGAGCGGCATCGCGTGCGGCCGTCGCGTCCGCGACGGCGCCGGCCAGCTCCGCGGCCCGGCCCTGCAGGTGCGCCACCAGGGCGTCGGTCGCCTCGGCGCGCTCCATGATGTCGAGCTGTTCGTCCTCCAACTCGGTCTGCCGCCGGGCCAGCGACGCCAGCTCGTGCTGCAGAGCGGTCAGTTCCTTCGCCGGGCCGGTGCCTGCGTCGAGGCGACCCTGGTTGCGCGCGGCGCGGTCCCGCACCAGCTGCACGTCGGCCTCGGCCTTGGCGACCTCGCGCGCAATGTCCGAGGCGCTGGTGCGCGCCTTGACCAGGTCGGCATCGACCCCGGCCCGCTCGGCGGACACCGTGTCCAGCAGCTTCTGCTCGGCCAGGTTCGCGGTGCGGTGCCGGATCTGGCCCAGCCGGGTGTCGACCTCAGCGAGTTCGAGCAGGCGGGCCTGCGCGTGTGGGTCGGCCTTCACGGCGTACCTTCCTTCCTGGCCCCGGGAACGTCCGGAACGTCCGGAACGTCCGGCACCCCATCGGCGCCGCGGGCCCCGACGACGAACGTCCAGGGATCGGTCACGATCTGGCTGACGAACACCTCGAGCTCGCCGCCCCCGGCCCCCTGCCGCTCGCCCGCCTCCCGTACGCCGCTGACGATGCGTCGCCCGGCCTCGGCCAGCCATAGCCATTCGGTGGCGAAGTGGCCGGCATCAATAAGGTACGGCGGCGCGCCCCGGGACTCCTCGCGTACTTCCAGGGTGGGGTGATGACGCAGGTCGGAGGTCACGTACACGTCGGCCCCGCGGCGGCGTACGACGTCCAGCAGCGAGTCCCCCGCACCGCCGAGGACGGCGACCGTGGTGACCGGGGCGCTCGGTGGGCCGGCGACCCGCACGCCCACGGGGGCGCTGGGGAGCCGACCGGCCAGGCGGGCGGCGAACTCGCGCAGCGAGATCGACTCGCCCAGCGAGCCATAGCGGCCCATCGGGCGACCCTCCTCCAGCGTCAGCGGCTCGGTGGTGGCCGGGTCCAGCCCGCACGCCGCGGCCAGCGCCGTGCACACCCCCGGCTCGGCGATGTCGGCGTTCGTGTGCGCCGCGAACAGGGCGATGTCGGCGACGATCAGGGCTGTCACCGCCGCGCCCTTGGCGGTGTCGGTGCCCAGCCCGTGCACGCCGCGCATCAGCAGCGGGTGGTGGGTGATCAGCAGGTCGGCGCCCGCGTCGCGCGCCTCCTCGATCACCGCGAGGGTGGGGTCGACGGCGAGGTGGATGCGGCGGATCGGCTGGTCCGGGTCGCCTGTCACCAGGCCCACGTGGTCCCAGGACTGCGCGCTCTGCGCGGGGTAGAGGCGTTCCAATACCGCCAGGACGTCGCGCAGCAGGGGTCCGGCGGCGCTCGGATGGTCGGTCATGTGGGCCCGGCCGGGTTCGAACCGACGACACCCGCGGTGTAAACGCGGTGCTCTACCAGCTGAGCTACAGGCCCGCGCCGGTCGCGCCGATGTCGTGACGACGTCGGCTGTGCCCGGCACGGTGGCCCATTCTGCCAAACCCACGCGATGCCGCGCGCCACGACGGGACCGCAGCCGCCCTCAGCTGGTCCGGGCGGCCCGCAGTTCGGCGCCGGCGATCGCCGCCATCGCCTCGATCGGAGAATCCTGGCCGGCCCGCCGCGCGAACGCCCGCGCGACCCGGAGCACCCCGCGGGCCGCTCCCTCGCGCAGCCCCTCCGGCAGCGACTCGATGTCGCGGGTCTTGGCCGCCCCGACGATCCGCCGCGACATCTTCGCCGCGGCAAAGAGCCACGCCTCGCGGCGCCAGGCCGCCAGCAGATCCGCCAGGGTGACGTCGTCCCACACCCGGGGGTCGCGGCGCTGCGGCCAACGCGCCCGGAACTCCGCCTCGAACGCCGTCCAGGTGATCAGGATCTGGTCCAGGCACCAATCGGCCCGCTCGTCCTCGCCGAGCGCGAGGGCCCGGGCGGCCGCGATGACGTAGTTCGCGAAGATCGCGCCGAGGTCGAAGGCGAGCGGCCCATAGAAGGCGAATTCGCTGTCGAACGCCTTGACGCTGTCGCAGGTCGCCGACCCCTGCGGGGCCCGCACCATCACCGACCCGGTGTGCAGGTCGCCGTGGATCAGCGCCTCGGCCTTGGTCATGAACAGCCACTTCGCGTGGCCGTCGGCCCGACGCATCACCGGATCGGCGGCGAACTCGGCGGCATCGGCGGCGTTGCCCGGCAGCACCGCGTTGCGGCCCGCATCGACGATCGGCTCGGTGAAGACCAGGTCCTCGGTGATGGCGCACAGCTGCGGATTCACCGCGGCGGCGATCGCCTCGGCGAGGGCCTCGCGCTCCATCCCGAGTGCCGAGGTGCCGAACGCGAGGGCGCCCACATAGCGGCCCACCGCGGCGGCGGCACCCTCGTGGCGCTGCCCGTCGATGAGCGCGCCGCGCCACACCTGGTGGTCGGAGAGGTCCTCCATCGCGATGATGTAGCGCTCGCTGTCGTAGTGGTAGACCGCCGGCACCAGCTCGGGGGTGAGCGCGCCGTGCGCCCGCAGCGCCAACACCTCGTGCCGGGCCCGGTCCGGCGTCATCGGCCAGCCCTCGCCGGTCATCCGCACGTAGGGCAGCGCCTGCTTTAGGCAGATCCCCCGCCCGCCGGCGTCCGCGGCCAGGAACACGAGGTTGAGGTTTCCGTCACCGACCTCCTCGCAGCGCACCAGGTGGTCGGGGTCGATGCGGGCGGCCAGCTCGGGCACCGAGCGCAGGTAGTCCGGGACGGTGGCCGGCGTCAAGAATTCGTACGAACCCATGGGTTCCTCCTCCTCAGCTGCGTGGGAGCAGCTCTGGGCTGACGTGTCGGAGCCGCGAGAGCACGCCGTACGGCGCCCCGCGCGCACGCCGTACGACCCCCCAAACGCAGGCCGTACGGCGCCCCGCGGGTCACACCGCGGGGGTGTAGCGCACCTTCTTGCGGGAGATCGTGAAGGAGAACAGCAGCGCCACGATGAGCACGAGGCCCTTGGCGGTGTCCTGGTAGAAGTACGAGAAGCCCTTCATCGTCAGGCCGGTCAGCACGATGCCCACGAGCAGCGCACCGAGCAGCGTGCCCCACGCATTGGGCTTGCCGATGCCCAGCACCGAGGTCCCCACCAGCGCGACCGCGACCGCCTCCAGCAGCGAGGAGGCACCGGCGTTCACATCGCCCTGCCCGATCCGGGAGACCAGGATCATCCCGCCGATCGCGGCAAAGACGCTGCACAACACATACGCCAGGCCGCGGTAGCGGTTGATCGGCACCCCCGCCAGGCGGGACGCCTCGGGGTTGGCGCCGATCGCATACATCATCCGGCCCCACTTGGTGCGGGCCAGGATGAACCAGGTCAGCACTGTCAGCAACAGCATCAGGATCACCGGGTAGGGCACGCCGGCGATCGCCCCGCGGTCGATCTGCAGGAAGTCGTCGGTGAACTTGCCCGGCGCGGTGTCACCATTGCGCAGCGTCATCCCGGCGGAGACCGACTGGCCCTCGACGGGGATCAGCTTGGCGCCCTGGATGACGAACATCGTGCCGAGCGTGGCGAGCAGGTCGGGGATCTTGCAGACCACGATGAGCACGGCGTTTAACAGCCCGACGACCACTCCGGCGAGGAGCACCACGATCACCGCCGTGCTGCCGGTCAGGTTGTAGAAGACCATCGTCATCGCGGCCATCTGCACCGCCAGCCCGGCCGTGGACCCGATCGAGAGGTCCATCCCGCCGACCGCCATGACATAGGTCATGCCCAGTCCCAGGATCGCGGTCACCGAGGAGTACTTGAGCATCGCGAACAGCGAGCCCGAGGTGCGAAACGCCGGCTCGGAGGCCATGAAGAAGACGAAGAGCAGCACCGTGACGACGATGAAGCCGTATTTGACCACCGCGTCCTGGACCCGCATGCGGGTCGTCAGCTCCTGATCCGCGCTCATCTCACGCCACCTCCGACATGCTCGTCACGATGGCGTCGCCATCGACCTGGGATGTGTACGCGTCGAGCCGGACCGCGCCGTCCGCGAGCACGATGATCCGGTCGGCCACCTCCCGGATCTCCTCGACGTCGCTGCTCAGCACGACGACGCAGGCCCCGCCGCCGGCCACGGTACGGGCGTGCGCCGAGATGTCCCGGCGGGCCCCGATGTCGACCCCACGGAACGGCTCGTCCAGCAGGATGACCTGCGGCGATTCGCCGAACCAGCGGCCCACGACGACCTTTTGCTGGTTACCCCCGGACAGGGCGTCCACGCTCTGGTCCGGCCCGGTCGACACGACGCCGAAGTCCTTGATGATGCCCCTGGCCCGCTGGTCCTCCTGGCCGCGATTGACGACGCCGGCCCGGCACAGCGCGCCGAGGAAGGGCAGCGAGACGGTGCGGGCGATGCTCCAGCCGGGCAGCATCGCCTCGCTGGCCCGGTCCTCGGGGACCAGGAAGATGCCGCGCCGGACGGCCTCGCCGGCGCGGCGGGGGGCGTACGGCGCCCCGTCCAGCCGCATGCTCCCGGCCCGCCACGTGTCCACCCCGAAGATGCCCCGGGCCAGCTCTGACTTGCCGGCGCCGATCAGCCCGACGATGCCGGTGACCTCGCCATAGCGCAGGTCGAGGTCGAACGGGGTGGAACGGCGCAGCAGCTGCACCCCGCGCAGCTCCAGCGCCGTGCGCTCGCCGCGCCGCTCGACCAGTCGTTCGGCAGCCAGGGCGACGGACTCGCCGAGCATCGACTTCACGGCAGCCGCCATGTCGAAGGGGGCGCGTTGTTCGTTGTGGATCCGGCCGTCGCGCAGCACCACGAGGTCGTCGGCCATGCTGCGGATCTCCTCGAGGTGGTGCGAGACGTAGAGGATCGCGACCCCCTCCTCGCGCAGCCGCCGGATGACCGCGAACAGTCGGTCGACCTCCGCCTGGGACAGCGTGGAGGTGGGCTCGTCGAGGACGAGCACCTTTGGGCGCTGGATCAGGGCCCGCGCGAGGAGCAGCAGCTGCCCGTCGGCGATGCCCAGCTCGAAGACGTCCTGGCGCAGCTTGGCCTCCGACCAGTTCAGGTCGAGGGTGGCGGCGATCTCCCGGGCCCGCGGCAGGATCCGGCGCAGCGACCGGACCGCGGGGATGCCGCCCTGCACGATCTCTTCGAAGCAGAGGTTCTCGGCGACGGTCAGGCCGGGCACGAGGCTGTCGCCGATGCGTTGGTGCACGGTTTGGATGCCCGCCTGGCGGGCCTCGCCCGGCGTGCTGAGAGACACCGGTTCGCCGGCGACGAGGATCTCACCACCGGCCCCGGCGTACACCCCCGACAGGATCTTGATCAGGGTGCTCTTGCCGGCGCCGTTGGCGCCGAGCAGGGCGGTGACCCGGCCCGCGGGCAGCGCCATCGACACGCCCTTGAGCACCTGGTTGGCGCCGAACGCCATCGTCATGTCCCGCAGCTGCAGCACGGGTGTGCCGGGGTCGCCGTCAGCCACCATGTTCACCACGCGGACCGTCCTTGTTGTTGGTCGATGACGCTGGTGGGGGCGGCCACCTCGACCGCCCCCACCGCGCAGGGCGTAGGCCTTAGAACGTGACCGCCGGGATCCAGTCGGCCGAGGACACCTTGGAGATGTTCAGCTCCGGGGCGTTCTTGCGCAGGTCGTCCATGTTCTTGATGTTCTTGCTGCGCAGCATCTCGCTGGTCACCAGGATCGGCGGGAAGTCCTCCTTGGCGCCTTCCTTGACGGTGCCGGCCATGTGCAGGGCCAGCGTGCGCACCACGGCCGCGCCGATGGCGTTGGGGTCGGTCGCGCCGGTGGCCACCCACGGGCTGTCCGGGGCGCTCATCAGCTCGATGTCGGCGGTGGAGATGTCGGCGCCATAGACCTTGACCTTGCCCTTGAGGTTGGGGTTGGTGCCGAGCGCGGACAGCGTCGCCTTGGTCAGCTCGTCGTACGGTGCGTAGATCGCGACCACGTCGGCATTGGACTTCAGCGCGTTGTCGACCATCGGCGCGGTGTCGGTGGCCGTCGACGGGGTGTATTTGCCCGTCATGAACTTCTGGGTCCACTGGTTCTTGGCGATGTAGTCCTTCCAGACCGCGTCGCGGCGGTCCAGCGGGGCGATGCCCAGCACGTTGACATAGCCGACCGGCTTGCCGGTGCCGACGTCCTTGAGCATCTGGTCCAGCACCAGGCTGGCCATCTTGGCGTCGGACTGCTGGGTCTGCACGGCGCGCTGGGCGCACTTTTGGATCTCGACGTCATAGATGACGACCTTGATGCCCTTGTCGATGGCCTTGTTCACACCGGGGCACAGGGTGTCCGGGAAGCCGTGCCGCACGATGATGCCCTTGGCGCCGGAGGCGATGGCCTGGTCCAGCTGGGTGGCCTGCTGGGCGTTGTCGCCCTGGGCGTCGTAGACGTCCAGCTTCAGCTTGAGCGCCTCGGCCTGCTTCTTGGTGCCGTTGAGGTATTGCTGGAAGTAGTCGCCCTGGCCGGACTGCTGCACGATGGCGATCTTGACCTCCCCGGCGTCGAACGGCGCGGGCGCCTTGCCCTTCGCCTCGCCCACGCTGGCGCTGGCGTTGTCCTTGGCGGTGGTCGTGGAGCTGCTGGTGGACGATCCCTGGCTGCACGCCGCGAGCGGCAGGACGCAGAGTCCGGCAACCACGGCGAGGACGGAATGCGTGCGCATGGATGATTCCTCTCGACGGCCCGCGCCGCGATCGGGTGCGGGGAACAACGGGGTGGTTCGCTCAGCCGGCGATGGCGCTGAGCAGGTGCGGATCCGGGTGGACCGCCGGTTCGACGACTCCTTGTTCGGTGACGACGGCGCTGATCAGGTCGTGCGGGGTGACATCGAAGGCCGGGTTGAAGCCGCGTGCCGTCGCGGGCGCGCAGCGCACCCCGGCCACGGCGAGCACCTCCTCTTCGGGGCGCTCCTCGATGACGATTTGGTCCCCCGTCGCGGTGTGCAGGTCCACCGTGGAGGACGGGGCGGCCACCACGAAGGGGATCCCGGCCCGCTGGCAGGCCAGCGCGAGGGCCACCGAACCGACCTTGTTGGCGGTGTCGCCGTTGGCGGTGATCCGGTCGGCGCCGATGATCACGACGTCCACCAGTCCCCGCAGGATCGTGCTGGCGGCGGCGCCGTCGGCCTGCACCACGTGCGGGATGCCGTCCTGCGTGAGTTCCCAGCTGGTCAGCCTCGCGCCCTGCAGCAGCGGGCGGGTCTCGTCGGCATACACCAGCTCCAGGCGGCCGCGTTGGTGCAGTTCGTGGATGATGCCGTACGCCGTGCCCCAGGCGGTGGTCGCCAGCGCGCCGGTGTTGCAGTGGGTGCCGACCCGCACCATGTCTGCGCCGGTGCGGGCCAGGATCCAGTCGGCGCCGAGCCGGGACAGGGCCCGATTCGCGGCCTCGTCCTCGGCGATCAGGCGCTGCGCCCCGGCCAGCACGGCCTCGAGGCCCTCGGCCATCGCGGGGCGCACCTGGTCGACGCCCCAGGCCAGATTCACCGCGGTCGGGCGGGCGTCGCGGATCCGGTCCACCTCGCGCTGCAGCCGCGCCTCGTCCCAGCCCAGCTCGCGCCCCTGCAGCATGGCCATCGCCACGCCCAGGGCCCCGGCCGCGCCCAGCGCGGGGGCGCCGCGCACCGCCAGATCGCGAATGGCCGTGACGAGGGCGTCCACCGTGCGTACGTCGAGGTAGATCTCCTCGTGCGGCAGCCGGGTCTGATCGATCAGGCGGATCGCCGGTCGTGGATCGGTCGACCACGCGATGGCTACGACCATCAGGATGCCCCTTCGACAGTGGAGGTTGTCCGACAACTTGGGTAGAGAGTAAAGATGACCTATTCTCGCTGTCAATAACCATCCGCTCTCGATCCGCGCACTAGCCGCTCACTCGCCGCTTCCTTGTCGGCCCGCTAGCCGCTCACCTGCCGGCCGCCAGCCGCTCACCTGCCGCCCGCCAGCCGGGCACCAGCCGCCCACCAGGAGGATGTGGATGCCCGCCCGACCGACCCTGGTGTCGCGCATCTCGGCGGATCTGCGCGCCGACATCGCCGCGGGCCACTACGCCACCGGAGACCGGCTTCCCCCCGAAGTCACGTTGAGCAAGCGATTCGGGGTCTCGCGGCCCACCGTCCGGGCGGCCCTGCGCGAGCTGGAGGGCCTGGGCCTGGTGCAGACCCAGCACGGGGTGGGCACCTTCGTGGTGGAACAGCCCGCGGTCCGGGCCGGCCTGGAGCAGCTCGAGTCGATCACCGACTCGATCCGGGCCACCGGCAAGGAACCCGGAATGCTCTACAGCAGCAGGTTGACCCGCGTGGTGCTGCCCGAGGAGGCCGCCCGGATGGGGGTCGACAGCCAGACCGAGGTGGTAGAACTGCGGCGCACCATCACCGCGGACGGCGAGGTGGTCGCCTACTCCTACGACCTCATGCCGACGGCCATCCTGCCGCCGGGTTTCGACCTGGAACGGCTCACTGGGTCGATCTTCGACTTCCTGCGCAACGAACTCGGGGTGTACGCCGTGCATGGCCTCGCCGAGGTGCACGCCGTGCACTCCGATCATGTCGGCTGGGGCCCGGAGGCGGCGGCGCACAACCTCTTCGTGCTGCTCAACCAGCTGCATTACGACCGCTCGGACCGTCTGCTGCTCTACTCGCGCACCTATTTCATCGAGGGCCGCTACTCCTTCACGATCTTCCGCCGCGAGCGATGATGCTTGACGACCCCTCCGGTCGCGTCTTAGGTTGTTTAACAACGATCGGACCTCGGGGGTGACCATGGCGGACCCAACGGGACGCGCTGGGCGCCCCCGCAGCGACGGCCGCGCCGTGCCGGACCGCGCGCTCGACGACCTCGTGCGCGTGTCTCGACTGCTCGGCGCGGACCCCACCCTGGTGCTTCACGGCGGCGGCAACACCTCCGTGAAGTCGACCTGGCGCGACGTCACAGACCGCGATGTCGAGGTGTTGTGGGTCAAGGGCAGCGGCGCCGACCTGGCGCAGGTGACCGCCGCGGGCTTCGCCCCGCTGCGGTTGGACCGGCTTCGCGAGCTGCTGCCCCCCGTCACCCTGTCCGACACGGACCTGCGCAACGAGCTGCGGTGTGCCCTGCTCGATGCGCAGGCACCAGACCCCAGCGTGGAGACTCTCGTCCACGCGCTGCTGCCCCACCCGGCGGTCGTGCATTCGCACGCCGACGCGGTGCTGGCGCTGACCGACACCCCGAACGGGCCGGCCCAGGTCGTGGCGGCGTGGGGCGAGGAGGTCGTCGTGGTGCCCTACGCCATGCCCGGCCCTCGCCTCGTCGCCGCCTGCGCCGTCGCCTGGGCCGGCCGCCCTCCCGCCGCCATCGGCCTCGTCGTCCTGCAACACGGCCTGTTCACGGTGGGCGCCACCCCACAGGAGGCCTACCAGCGCCACCTGGACCTGGTGGCTCGCGCAAGCGCCGTGGCCGGGCTGCCCGCTCCGGGGACCGCTTCCGGCGACCCGGCCGGTGGCAACCTGCCGGCTGGCGATCTGCTAGCCGAGGGCGCTGACTCCGCGCCGCTGCCCGGCCACCCGGGCGCCGACGCCCTGACCGACCGCGAGGTGCTTGCGCTAGCGAGCGACCGCGCGCGCTGGTGCGCCGCGGCGGGCCGGCCGCTCATCGTCACCTCCGACCCAGGGCCGGAACTCCGCGATCAGCTCGACGTCGCGGGCCTCGCCGAGGCGCTGCGCCGTGGCCCCGCGACGCCCGACCACGCCCTGTTCACCCGCGCCTTCCCGCTCGTCCTAGACGGTGGGCTCGACAAGAACAATGGCCTCGACGAGGCGACGCTGGCCGCCTACGGCCGCGCGTACGCGCAGTTCGCCGGTGACACCCAGGCCGCCGGGGACGCCGAGTTGGTCGAAGAGCCGGACCTGGCCCCGCGGGTGGTCTGGCAGCGCGGGATGGGCCTGCGAACTGCGGGCAGCACCCGAGCGAACGCGGTCCGGGCAGCGGATATCGCCCGGCACACCCTGGCCGTCGCCGCGGCGGCGCAGCGGCTCGGCGGCTACACCCCCGCCGACCCCGAGCACGTCCACGACCTCGAATACTGGCCCTATCAGCGGGCCAAGGCGGCCCGCGCGGACGCCACCGCCGGCCCGCTGACCGGCCGGGCGGCCCTGGTCACCGGCGCGGCCAGCGGCATCGGCCGGGCCTGCGCGCAGGCGCTGCTGACGGCCGGCGCCAGCGTCGTCGGCTGGGACCGCTCCCCCGACATCGCCACCACCTTCGAGCACCCCGAGTGGCTGGGGCTGCCGGTCGACGTCACCGACTCGGCCGCAATGGCGGCCGCCCTCCGCCGCCAGGTGCTCGACCTCGGCGGCCTCGACGTCCTCGTCGTCGCGGCCGGGATCTTCCCCGCCGCCGCCCACCTCGGCGAGCTCGACATGGCCACCTGGCGGCGCACGATGGCCGTCAACGTGGACGCGGTGGCCGACCTCTACGGGCAGGTCACCCCGCTGATCACGCAAGCCCCCGGGGGCGGTCGGGTGGTCCTCATCGCCAGCAAGAACGTCCCCGCCCCCGGCCCCGGGGCGGCCGCCTACTCGGCGTCCAAGGCGGCCGTCACGCAGCTCACCCGGGTCGCGGCGCTGGAGTGGGCGGCGCACGGCGTACGGGTCAATATGCTGCACCCGGACGCGGTCTTCGACACGGGCCTGTGGACCCCGGAGCTGCTCGCGGCGCGCGCCGAGCACTACGGGATGAGCATCGAGGCCTACAAGCGGCGCAACCTCCTGCACACCGAGGTCACCAGCGCCCGCGTGGGGGAGCTCGCGGCGGCGATGGCGGGCGACCTGTTCTCCTGTACGACGGGTGCGCAGATCCCGATCGACGGCGGCAACGATCGCGTCATCTGAACCAGCGCACCACAAGACCAAGACCGACCCGGACCAAGAACACCACGGCTCGCCCAGCGACCAGGACGGAGACCCCCGCGATGCAGTGCGGTTGCACCGAACACCTGGAGTACCGCTTCGGCGACCACGGCCCGGCGTACGTCATCCAGGGCGAGACCAGCGACATCGGCGTCCTGCGGCTGCGTCCCGGCGACGACATGACCAACCACATCCACCACTTCTGCGACGAGTCCTTCCTGGTCATGGAGGGTCGCTGCACCCTGTGGGTGAACTGTCGGGATCGCTACGAGATCGGCCCAGGCGACGTCTACCGGTGCGGCCCGGCCGAGATGCACTACTTCGTCAACGAATTGGACGCCCCGTTCCGGATGTTCTTCATCAAGTCCCCGGCCAGCCCCGGTGACACGGTCAACCTGCCGTGGCGGCCCGGTGACCCGATCCCCGCCGTCCCCCCAACGCCGGAGCCCCCGGCGCCCGCGTCCCCAACGACTGCGACCCCGGCGCACTGACCCAGGCGCCCAATCGACCCCCCGAATCCGCACCCGAAAGGCAGACCCATGGCAGACCTCGACGGCAACCTCGACGCCCGCAGCTACGGCCTCGACCGGCCCCAGGAGAGCCACGGCTTCCCCGTCAAGGGGGCCGGCCAGCTCGACTTCGGGATGCGGCACCGGCTGGCCCGGATCTTCGGCGGCGACGGCCGCACCGTGATGCTGGCATTCGACCACGGCTACTTCCAGGGCCCGACGAGCGGCCTGGAGCGGGTCGACCTCTCCATCGTGCCGCTCGCGCCGTACGCCGACGCGCTCATGGCCACCCGCGGCATCATCCGCTCCGTGATCCCCGCGACCTGCGACAACGCGCTGGTCCTGCGGGCCTCCGGCGGCCCGTCGGTGCTCAAGGAACTCTCTGACGAGCGGGTCGCGATGGACATGACCGACGCGGTGCGGATCGACGCCGCGGCCGTCGCCGTGCAGGTGTTCATCGGCGGCGAGCACGAGACGCAGTCGATCGCCAACATGACCAGCCTGGTCGATGCGGGCTATGGGGTGGGGATCCCGGTGCTGGGCGTCACCGCGGTGGGCCGCGACATGGTCCGCGACGCCCGCTACCTCGGCCTGGCCACCCGCATGATCGCCGAACTGGGCGCCCAGCTGGTCAAGACCTATCACTGCGAGGAGTTCGAGAAGGTGACCGCCGCCTGCCCGGTGCCGGTGATCATGGCCGGCGGCAAGAAGCTGCCGATCCTCGACGCGCTGACGATGGCCCGCCGCGCTGTCGACGAGGGCGCGGCCGGCGTCGACATGGGCCGCAACATCTTCCAGCGCCGGGCCCCGGAGGCGATGGTGCAGGTTGTGCGGGCCCTGGTGCACGACGGCCTGAGCGCTGCGGACGGGCTGGCGATGTATCGCGACCTGTCCGGCGGGCAGGACGACTGAGCGGCGGGGCACGCATGGACGACGGCGGCACCACCCAGACCGGCCCGGGCCGGGCCGAGCCGGACGAACAGCAGCTCCGGGAGCAGGTCTGCGAGATCGGCCGCAACCTGTGGCGCAAGGACATGGTCGCCGCCAACGACGGCAACATCACCGTGCGCTTGGGGCCCGACCGGTTCCTGGCCACCCCGACCGGCACCAGCAAGGGCTACCTGCGTCCGGAGCTGCTGGCCGTCGTGGACGCCGCGGGCCGCCCGGAACCGGGTTGCCCGGTGCGGCCCTCCTCGGAGCTGCCGATGCACCTGCGGGTCTACGCGCGCCGTCCCGACGTCGGCGCCGTCGTGCATGCCCACCCCATGTATGCCACCGTCTGGGCCGTCGCCGGCGAGGGGCTGCCCCGGCAGATGCTCCCCGAGACCGTCGTCGCGATGGGGCCGGTGCCGCTGGCGCCGTACGCGACCCCCTCCACCGACGCGGTGCCGGACTCGATCGAACCCTTCCTGACCGGCGCGGCCGTGCTCTTGGAGCAGCACGGCGCGCTGACCTGGGGGCCGGACCTGATGAGCGCCTACCTGGCGATGGAGCGGCTGGAATACACGGCCAAGATCAGCTACCTGCTGCGCCGGATCGGCGCCGAGCGAGACCTGCCCGCCGCCGAGATTGCCCGACTCAAGGAGCGCTTCGGCACGACGTACTGACGCTCAGGCGACCGGTGGGGCCACGCTTAGCCGACGGGCAGGGCCGCCACGGCCGCGTCCACGCCCGAGAAGTCCCGCCGCTCCCCCGGGCCGTTCACCAAGGACCACGCGATCGTCATGTCGCGGTCGACGAGAAAGGTCCCGCGGCGCGCGAACCCGCCGGAGGGCTCCAGTACGCCGTAGCCGCGGGCCACCTCGCCATGCGGCCAGAAGTCCGAGAGCAGCGGGAAGAAGAAGGCCTCGGCGTCGTCCCAGGCGCGCAGGGCGAACATCGGATCGCACGAGATCGCGACCGCCTGGACCGCGGGGTTGTCGAACCGCTCCCGCTCGTCGCGCAACTCGCGCAGTTCCCCGGTGCAGATGCCGGAGAAGGCGAAGGGATAGAAGACCACCAGGACCGCCCTGTCGGCGACCAGCTCGGACAGCGTCCGGCGGGTCCCCAACTGGTCCACCAGGGTGAAGTCGGGGGCCGCGTCGCCGACGGCGGGGGGCGCTGCACTCATGGGGCCACTGTGCCAGATGCACCGGCCGACCCCGGCCCACCGACCGGGCCGGTCAGCGCCGTACCGACGTCGGCGCTACCGACCGGGCCGGTCAGCGACGCCCCGACTTCGGCGCCACCAGCCGGGTGGCCGACCACTCGTTCGTCAGGTTCAGGCTGATCGACGCCTGCAGTCCCGAGGTGTTCGCCGCCTCGGCGATGTCGCTGGCATCGACCTCGCCCGGCCGGCCCACCTTGGGGGTGAGCAGCACGATGAAGCCCTGATCCTCCAGCGTGGCCAGCGCGTCCACGAGGGCATCGGTCAGATCCCCGTCGTCGTCACGCCACCACAGCAGGACGGCATCGACGACGTCGTCGTACTCCTCGTCCTCCAGAGCGGTCTGCAGGATCTCCTCGATCTGTGCGCGAAGGTCGTCGTCGACGTCCTCGTCATACCCGAGCTCCAGCACCACCTGCTTCGGCGCGAAGCCGAGCTTGGCCACCGCACCGGCGTTCGCCGCGGACTGGCCCACGCACGCACCTCCCTAACCTGCAGCGTCACCGCGACGCCGACCTCTTGGTGCCGTCAAGTTCATCGGTTCGTCGGCGATTGCGCAAGCACCACACCCTCGAGCGCGGTCGCGTCGCGATCCGACAGGGCGCCGGGGACGGCCACCGACGATCCGCAGCCTCTGGTCAGCCCCAGTGTGACCTCGGTCTCGTAGTGGTGGAAGGATGGGGCCACGCGCCACGCTCGAGGAAGGACGACCACGTGCCCACCGAGGACGCCGGACCCATCATCAACGGCCTGCCCAGCCGTTTCCCGGACATCGACCCGGAGGAGACGCAGGAGTGGAAGGAAGCCCTCGACCTGCTGATCCGGGACAAGGGCGAGCAGCGGGCGCGATACATCATGCTGAGCCTGCTGCAGCACTCCCGGGAGCAGCACGTCGGGGTTCCCTCGCTGACCACGACGGACTATGTGAACACGATCCCGGTCGAGGCCGAGCCGTGGTTCCCCGGCGATGAGGACCAGGAGCGGGCGTTCCGGCGGCTGATCCGCTGGAACGCCGCGGTGCTGGTGCACCGCGCCCAGCGCCCCGGGGTGGGGGTCGGCGGGCACATCTCGACGTACGCCTCCGCGGCCACCCTGTATGAGGTGGGCCTGAACCACTTCTTCCGCGGCCACGACCATCCCGGTGGCGGGGACCAGGTGTTCTTCCAAGGGCACGCCTCGCCGGGCATGTATGCCCGGGCGTTCCTGGAGGGGCGCCTGTCCGAGACTCAGCTGGACGGGTTCCGGCAGGAGAAGAGCCACGTCGTCGACGGCAAGATCCAGGCGCTGCCCAGCTATCCGCACCCGCGGTTGATGCCGTCGTTCTGGCAGTTCCCCACCGTCTCGATGGGGTTGGGTCCGATCAACGCGATCTATCAGGCGCAGTTCAACAAGTACCTGCACAACCGCGGCATCAAGGACACCTCCCAGCAGCATGTCTGGGCGTTCCTCGGCGACGGGGAAATGGATGAGGTCGAATCCCGCGGAGCGTTGCAGTGGGCGGCGATGGAGGAGCTGGACAACCTCACCTTCGTGGTCAACTGCAACCTGCAGCGCCTTGACGGGCCGGTGCGCGGCAACGGCAAGATCGTCCAGGAGCTGGAGGCGTTCTTCCGCGGTGCGGGGTGGAATGTCATCAAGGTGGTCTGGGGCCGCGGCTGGGACGAGCTGTTGGCCGCCGACGTCCAGGGCGCGCTGGTGCACCTGATGAACACCACCCCGGATGGCGATTTCCAGACCTTCCGCGCCAACAACGGCGCCTATGTGCGCGAGCACTTCTTCGGCCGGGACCGGCGCACCAGCAAGCTCGTCGAGAACTGGACCGACGAGGAGATCTGGTGGAAGCTCAAGCGGGGCGGGCACGACTACCGCAAGGTCTATGCAGCCTACCTGCGCGCCACCCAGCACACCGGCCAGCCGACCGTCATCTTGGCCAAGACCATCAAGGGCTACACCCTCGGGCAGCACTTCGCGGGGCGTAACGCCACCCACCAGATGAAGAAGCTGGCGCTGCAGGACCTGAAGGACCTGCGCGACACCCTGCACATCCCGATCAGCGACGATCAGCTCGAGGCCGACCCCTACCGCCCGCCGTTCTACCACCCCGGCATGGACGACGAGCGCATCGACTACATGATGGAGCTGCGCACCAAGCTCGGCGGCGCCAAGCCGGCTCGGAAGGTCACCAAGGACCAGATCCATCTGCCGGACGCCTCGGCGTACGAATTCATGAAGAAGGGCTCGGGAAAGCAGCAGATCGCCACCACGATGGCGTTCGTGCGGCTGCTCAAGGAGCTCATGCGGGACAAGGAATTCGGCAAGCGCGTGGTGCCGATCATCCCCGACGAGGCCCGCACCTTCGGGATGGACTCCTTCTTCCCGACCTCCAAGATCTACAACCCGCACGGGCAGAACTACACCTCGGTCGACGCCGAGCTGATGCTCGCCTACAAGGAATCCCCCCAGGGGCAAATGCTGCACCTGGGCATCAACGAGGCGGGCTCGGTCGCGGCGTTCACGGCGGCCGGTACGTCGTACGCGACGCACGGCGAGCCGATGCTGCCGGTCTATGTCTTCTATTCGATGTTCGGATTCCAGCGCACCGGCGACGGCATCTGGGCCGCGGCCGACCAACTCGCCCGGGGCTTCCTGATCGGGGCCACCGCAGGGCGGACCACGCTGGCCGGTGAGGGCCTGCAGCACATGGACGGTCACTCCCCGATCCTGGCCTCGACCAATCCGGCGGTGATCCACTACGACCCGGCATACGGCTACGAGATCGCGCACATCGTGCGCGACGGGCTGGAGCGGATGTACGGCGAGCATCCTCAGGACGTCATCTACTACCTGACGGTCTACAACGAGCCGATCGTGCAGCCGGTCGAACCCGAGGGGCTGGACGTGGCGGGGCTGCTCAAGGGCATGTATCTGCTGAAGGAGGGCCAGGCGCCCGACGGCGGCGACCCGGCGAGCACCCCGCGGGCGCAGCTGCTCGCCTCCGGGGTGGGCGTGCCGTGGGCGCTGGAGGCTCAGGACCTGCTGCGCAGCGACTGGGGCGTCGTCGCCGACGTCTGGTCGGTGACCAGCTGGACCCAGCTGCGCCGCGAGGCGATGGCCTGCGACGACGCGAACTTCCTGGACCCCCAGGACACCCCCCGGGTGCCCTATGTCACCCAGGCCCTGATGGATCGGCCGGGGCCGGTGGTCTCCACCAGCGATTACGCCACCGACCTGCAGGATTCCATCGCCCGCTGGGTGCCCGGCGACTACGCCCCGCTCGGCGCCGACGGGTTCGGGTTCTCCGACACCCGCCAGGCCGCGCGCCGGTTCTTCCACATCGACGGCCCGTCGATGGTGGTGCGCACCCTCCAGGCGCTGGCCGCGCAGGGCAAGGTCGACGCGGCGGTGCCCCGAGCGGCGGCGGAGAAGTACCGCCTCCTGGACGTCACCGCCGGGTCCTCCGGCAACGAGGGCGGCGACTCCTGAGGATCGGACCGCGCCGAGGGCGCTGACGTGGTGGCGATGCCGCATTTGTGGCATCGCCACAACGTTGTCCACGCCAGCCCGTAGAATCCCCACGTGACCAGACCGCGCGCGCACGAGAAGACGATCCGGGCGGTCGAGCGGTCTGCGAGCCGGCTGACGACGGCGTCCTATCGGCACATGGACGAGCATCTGCCCTGGTATGCGCAGCTGACGGCCCAGGAGCGGTCCTGGGTGGGCCTGGTGGTCCAGGCCGGCTTCGCCTCCTTCGTGGAGTGGTATCTCAATGGCGGCGAGGCGCACAACTCGGCGACGGCCGTCTTCGCCGCCGCCCCCCGGGCGCTTACTCGAGCAATCACCCTGAACCACACCCTCGACCTGTTGCGGACCGTGGTCGACGTGGTCGAGGACAGCATCCCCGAGCTGGCCACGACACCCCGGGACGAGGAGGCGCTGCGCGAGGCGCTGTTGCGCTACAGCCGGGACATCGCCTTCGCGGCGGCGCAGGTCTACGCCACGGCGGCGGAGGCCCGCGGTGCGTGGGACGCCCGGCTGGAGTCGCTGATCGTGGACGCGGTGCTGCGCGGCGAGGACGACCAGGACGTGGTGGGCCGGGCCACCGCCCTCGGCTGGGGCGACGTGGAGCATGTCACCGTGCTGATGGGGGCGGCGCCCCAGGACAACGAGGCGCTGGCGGTGGACCGGCTGCGCACCACCGCGGCACGCGCCGGGGTGGAGGCGCTCGTGGCCGTGCAGGGTCGGCGACTGGTCGCGGTGCTCGGCGGTACGCCGCAGCTGGACGGCCTCGCCAGCGCCCTCACCGAACACTTCGGTCCGGGCCCGGTGGTCCTAGGGCCCACCGTCGCGCACATCGCGGCGGCGGCCCGGTCGGCGCGGCAGGCGGAGGCCGGGCTGCGGGCCGCACCGGCCTGGCCCGACGCGCCGCGTCCGGTGGTCAGCGGCGAGCTACTGCCGGAACGCGTGCTCAGCGGCGACGACCAGGCGCGCGGCTGGCTCGTCGAGCAGGTCTACCAACCGCTTGCCGAAGCAAGCGGGGGCAGCCTGGCCCGAACAGCGGAGGCCTATCTGGCCTCCGGGCGGCATCTGGAGGCCACCGCTCGGGCGCTGTTCGTGCACCCCAATACGGTGCGCTACCGGCTCGGACGCATTGCCCAGGTGTCGGGCTACGACCTCACGGACGCGCGGGAGGCCTACGTCGTCCAGACCGCGATCGCGGTGGCCCGCCTCGCCGAGGCTGGGCACGGCCACCCTCGCCCGTTGTAGGACACCTCCAAAGAGTCCCGGAGCATCCTGTGGGCGTCGCGGACACCCTGGGCGCGCCAGGTGAGAAAAACTGAACTCGTGCTCGCAATTGTTTGCCCTGGACAGGGCGCACAGACTCCCGGCTTCCTCACCCCCTGGCTCGAGGTGCCTGGGGTCCGCGACCGGCTCGAGAGCTACTCGGCCGCCGCGGGCGTCGACCTCATCGGCCACGGCACGACGTCAGACGCGGACACGATCCGCGACACCGCCGTGGCCCAACCGCTGATCGTCAGCGCCGGCCTGGCCGCGCTGCCGGCGCTGCTCGGCCCGCAGGGGGAAGCCCTGCCACTGGTCGGTCTGCTGGCCGGCCACTCGGTCGGCGAATTCACCGCGACGGCCGCCGCCGGCGTCGTCACCCCCGAGGAGAGCGTGGCGCTGGTCAGTGACCGCGGCCGCGCCATGGCCTGGGCCGCGGCCTTCCAGCCGACCGGCATGAGCGCCGTCCTCGGCGGCGATCCCGATGAGGTCCACCGGGCCATCAACGGGCACGGCCTGGTGGCCGCCAACGCCAACGGCCCCGGCCAGGTGGTTGCGGCCGGGACGAAGGCGCAGCTCGCCGCCCTGATGGCCAGCGCGCCGCACCGGGCCAAGGTGGTTCCCCTGCAGGTCGCCGGCGCCTTCCACAGCGACCACATGCGCCCGGCGTTGCCGATGCTGGAGACGGCGGCCTCGGCGATCCGGCCCCAGGACGCGACGGTCGACCTCGTCAGCAACCGTGACGGTGCGGCGGTGCGGCACGGCCGCGACGTCGTACGACGCCTCGTGGACCAGGTCGCCCGACCGGTGCGCTGGGATCTCGTCATGGAGACCCTGGTGGCACGCGGGGTCACCGCGATCCTGGAACTGCCGCCCGCCGGGACCCTGGTGGGTCTCGCCAAGCGCGGCGTCAAGGGGGCCAAGACACTGGCGCTGAAGACGCCCGACGATCTCGATGCCGCCCGCGCCCTGATCGCCGAGCACGGCATGGTCGACACCCGCGGCCTGGCCCTGGCGCGATGACCGCGGCGCCTCCGGCGCACGCCGCACCCGGTCCGGCCCGGCGCCCCCGGCTGCGGACCCTGCGCGGCCCGGAGTTCACCCGCCTCCTCGGGGTCGGTGACCACCGACCCGCGCGGATCATCGACAACGCCGAGCTGTGCCGGCACATCGACAGCTCCGATGAGTGGATCCGGGAGCGCTCGGGCATCGTCCAGCGGCGCCAGGCCGCCCCGGAGGAGTCGGTCGTCGACATGGGCGCGGCGGCCAGTCGTGCCGCGCTGGACTATGCGGGTCTGTCCGGAGCGGACATCGACGCGGTGATCTGCGCGACGATCACCCACCCCTGGCAGACGCCGGCGGCAGCGCCGGTGATCGCGGACCGGCTGGGGACCCCGCACGCTGCGGCGTACGACCTCGCCGCCGCCTGCGCCGGCTATTGCTACGCCATCGCCTGCGCCGATGACCTGATCCGGTCCGGTCGAGCCGAGCACGTGCTCGTCGTCGGCGTGGAGAAGCTGTCCGACTACCGCGACCTGCGCGACCGCGGCACCGCGTTCATCTTCGGTGACGGCGCCGGAGCGGCCGTGGTCGGCCCGTCCGACACTCCCGGGATCAGCGCGACGACGTGGGGGTCCGACGGCTCCGGCGCCGAGCTGATCAGCCAATCGCAGAGCTGGGCGCAGGCCCAACGGCGGTACGCCTCGCACAGCATCGGCTTCCCCGGCGACCCTGTGGTTGCCGACGCCCGGCCGGCGGACCCGGATGCCGCGTGGCCGTTCATCGACATGGCCGGCCCGTCGGTCTTCCGGTGGGCCGTCGCCACGGTCTCCGGGATCTGCAGCCAGGCCCTGGACGCCGCGGGGATCACCGCGGCCGACCTCGACGTCTTCATCCCGCATCAGGCCAACGCCCGGATCATCGACGCGATGGCGAAGAAGATGAAGCTCCCCGCGCATGTCGTCGTGGCCGACGACATCGCCGACATGGCCAACACCTCGGCGGCTTCGGTGCCGCTGGCGACCGCGGAACTGCTGCGCTCCGGCCGAGCCCGCCCGGGCGACCTGGCGCTGCAGATCGGTTTCGGAGCCGGGTTGGCCTGGGCCGCCCAGGTGGTGGTCCTGCCCTAGACCCCGCCGCCCGACGGGACTTCGGGCACCGCATCACCCGGCGCGACACACCGGCGCCGCCGGAGTCAACGCGAAGGAGAACCACCATGTCCACCATGACCAGCACCGAGATCCAGGACGGCCTCGCCGACATCATCAACGAGGAGACCGGCATCGACCAGGCCGACGTCGAGCTCGACAAGTCGTTCACCGAGGACCTCGACATCGACTCGCTGTCGATGATGACGATCGTGGTCAACGCCGAGGAGAAGTTCGGCGTCAAGATCCCGGACGACCAGGTCAAGAACCTCAAGACGGTGCGCGACGCCGTTGACTACATCGCCTCGGCGCAGGCCTGACCCGCCGGCCCGGGCCCACGTGCCCCCGGGCCCACGTGCCCCCGGGCCGATAAGCCGCCGCGAGGCGCCCGCTCGGCGCAGCCCCCCTCATACCGTGGTATGGGGTGGGGCGCGCCGAACGGCCACGTCAGGCCCGCGCCGCGAACCCCCTAACCAAACCCCGCCAGGAGCTTTCGCATGCCCGCTAACGCCAGCAAGCGCGTCGTCGTCACCGGCGTCGGCGCCACGACACCGTTGGGCGGCGACGTCCCGTCGACCTGGGAGGCCCTCCTCGCGGGCCGCTCGGGGGCGCGACCGCTCACCGCCGATTGGGTCACCGAGTACGACCTCCCCGTCACCTTCGCCGCCACCCTCGCCGAGCCGGTGGCGGGCAAGCTGACCAAGATCGAGATGCGTCGGCAGGACCCGTGCGCTCAGTACGCCGTGGTCGCCGCGCGCGAGGCGTGGGCTGACGCCGGCACGCCCGCCGTGGAACCCGAGCGGCTGGCCGTCGCCATCGGCACCGGGGTCGGCGGCGTCCATACCCTGATCGACCAGTGGGAGATCCTGCGGACCAAGGGCCCGCGGCGCATCTTCCCGCTCGCCGTCCCGATGCTGCTGGTCAACAGCCCCACCGCGATGGTGAGCCTGGAACTCGACGCGCGCGCCGGAGGGCACACCCCGGTGAGCGCCTGCGCCTCGGGCGCCGAGGGCATCGCGATGGGTCTGCAGCTCATCCGTGAGGGCCGCGCCGATGTGGTCGTCGCCGGTGGCACCGAGGCCGCGATCCATCCGCTGCCGATCGGCGGGTTCGCCGCCATGCAGGCGTTGTCCACCCGCAACGACGCGCCGGAGCAGGCGTCCCGGCCGTACGACGTGGGCCGCGACGGCTTCGTCATCGCCGAGGGCGCGGCCGTCGTGGTGCTGGAGAGCTACGAGTCGGCCAAGGCGCGAGGGGCCACCATCTACGCCGAACTGGTCAGCGCGGGCGTCTCGACGGACGCACACCATGTGGCCGCTCCAGAGCCGGAGGGCGTGGGTGCCGCCGCCGCGATGACGCAGGCCCTTCAGACGGGTGACCTCTCCCCCGCTGACGTCGTCCACCTCAACGCCCACGCCACCTCGACCCCCGTCGGCGACATCGCCGAGTGCAAGGCGATCCACGCGGCGCTCGGCGCGCAGGCCACCTCCGTAGCGGTCAGCGCCACCAAGTCGATGACCGGGCACCTGCTCGGCGCGGCCGGATCGCTGGAGGCCATCTTCACCGTCCTGGCCCTGCGGGACGGGATCGCCCCCGCACAGATCAACCTCGACGACAAGGATCCGGCCATCGACCTGGACGTCGTGGCCGGCGAGTCGCGCCGTCTCCCGGACGGCGACATCGTCGCCCTCGACAACAGCTTCGGCTTCGGCGGCCACAACGTGGCGTTGGCGTTCCGTCGCTGCTCGTAAGGCGTCTACTGTCGCTCCCAGCGTTCTCGCCCCCAGCTCGCACGCGCCACCACCGAAGGGACCGGCCCCATCCCCGGGGACCGGTCCCTTTGGTGTGCGGACGCCGGGCCAGCGTTGAAGCGCCGGGCCAGCGTCCGGCGGCCAGGAGGGCACGAGCACACGTCGTACGGCGGGTCGCGGTCTTCCACCGTGCGCGCGGCCCGCGCCCTGCGGGCTTGACGCTGCCGGAGGTCCGTCAGCCCACGCGGTGCAGCCAGCGCACGGGCGCGTTCTCGCCGGCGTGCCGGAACGGCTCCAATTCGGCATCCCAGGGCGCCCCGAGCGCCACCTCCAGCTCCGTGCGGACGGTCGCGGGATCACCGGCCGCCAGCGCGGCGCGCAGCCGATTCTCGCTGATCATGGCGTCACCACTGCAGTTCACGACGGCGTGATGGACGCCGAGTGAGGGGGTATAGGACCAGCGCCCGCCGTCGACGCCCGGACTGGGCTCCTCGACGACCTCGAAGCGCAGGTTCTGGCACCGACGCAGCGCGCTGGCCAGGTGCGCACCCGTCCCAGGGGACCCGGTCCAGTTCGCTTCGGCGCGCACCAATTTGCGCCCCAGCGGCTGGGGCGTCCAGGCCAGCTTGACGGACACGCCGAGCACCGTCTCCAGTGCCCACCCGATGTGCGGACACAGCGAAGACGGCGTGGAGTGCACATACACCACGCCCCTGGCCAGGGCCGTTGAGACCGCGACAGACATCCGAACCTCCTGTTGTTGCGTGGACGTCTTCCCCAACGGCCGGCAACTTCGAGATTCGTTCTCGCGGTAACGATGTCGCCACCTGCACGATCCCTTGGATACAACGGGAGGTCAGGTGGCTGTGTTGTTGTACGGCCATTGTGCAGGACGAATCCCGTTGAGCCAAGCGGACTCGCGCTTCGAGACGCCAGGGCGGCCAACAGCGATTACGTTGGGGCACAACAAGTTGGACAAGTGCTCAACATCGCGCTTCACTGAACGCATTGGGGACGTGAGCCGGACCTGATGCCGCGTGGGGACGCGGTGTGCCGGCCCGAACAAAACATGGGGGAAGAAACGATGAGCGGAAACGTTCAAGCACCCGCACCGGGCATGCAGTCCGCGATGGCGATCCTGACGGCGCGAGTGCAGAGCATGGATGGCGGGTGCAGCGTCAACGAGTACGTCGAGCTGTTGCGCACCGAGATGGAGGGTCAGGACCCCTTGATCCTGACCAGCGCGATGGCCAGCCTGGCCTCGGCGCTGTTGGCGATCGCCGCAGGGGGCACCAACATCCCGCCGTACGAGCTGTTGTCCACGATCGGCCTCACGCTGGCCGACGCCTGACCCGGTCCGGCTCTTGCCGAACGAAGGCGCCTCTGCCCACGCAGAGGCGCCTTCGTCGTTGGCGCTCAGCCCTTCACGCAGAGCAGGGTCCGCAGGCGCGTGACGACCTCGACCAGCGGCTCGGGGCCGGTGGTCTGCGCCGCGATCACCTCGGCGAGATCCTTGTAGCTGCCGGGGATCTCGTCGAGCACCCCGGCGTCCTTGCGGCACTCGACACCCTGCGTCTGCGCGACGAGGTCGGCGACCGTGAACGTCTTGCGCGCCTTGTTCCGCGACATCCGCCGGCCGGCCCCGTGGGACGCCGAGTTCATCGCGGCAACACTGCCCAGCCCGCGCACGACGTACGAACCCGTGCCCATCGACCCCGGGATCAGCCCGAGCTCACCGCGGCCGGCCCGGATCGCACCCTTGCGGGTGACGATGACGTCGACGCCCTCGTAGGTCTCCTCGCTGACGTAGTTGTGGTGGCAGCTGACCGTCTCGTCGTAGCCGACCTGCGGGAACACCGCGCGCACCACGTCCTGCAGCAGCCGCATCATGACCGCCCGGTTGAGCCGGGCGTACTCCTGCGCCCAGTACAGGTCGTGCAGGTAGTCCGCCATCTCGCGCGTTCCGGCCAGGAAGACCGCCAGGTCCCGGTCCGGCAGCCCGAGGTTGTGCTCCAGCGTCCGGGCCGTCTCGATGTGCCGCAGCGCCAGCTCGTTGCCGATGTTCCGGCTGCCCGAATGCAGCATCAACCAGATCCGGTCGGCGTCGTCGGCGGTCACCTCGATGAAGTGGTTGCCGCCGCCGAGCGTGCCGCACTGCAGCGTCGCCTTGCCCGCCCGCTCGGCGATCTTCGGCGCGCGCAGCTCGGCGAACCGGTCGAGGTGCGCCTGCGCGGCCTCGCGCGGGCGGCGGTCGGGCAATGCCGCGTACGCCGGGTCGCGGTGGCCGTTGAACCCGACCGGAATCGCCGCCTCGATCCGCTGCCGCAGCGCCTTCAGGTCGTCGGGAAGGTCATTCTGGGACAACGTGGTCCGTACCGCGGTCATGCCACAGCCGATGTCCACCCCGACCGCCGCCGGGGCGACGGCCTCGCGCAGCGCGATGACGCTGCCGACGGTGGCGCCCTTGCCGAAGTGGACGTCCGGCATGACCGCGACGCGGTGGGTCCACGGCAGGGCGGCCACATTGCGCAGCTGCTGCTGCGCGGCGGGCTCGATGTCCTCCGGACGGGCCCACAGGGCGACATTCTCCGCGCCCGGAAGCCCGAGCGGGTAGGTGGTCATGGCGAAATCATCCCTTCTGTGCTGGTGGTCGATGGTGCCGCGGCGGCCCCCGGGCGGCAGGCATCGACGGTACGCCGGAGCCGGCGCGGCCTCCACCGATTTTGCGGCGGCAGGGCCGGGGTGGAGCTGACGTCCGAGGGGCTGGGACGCCCGTAGACTCCCTAGGCGTGCGGTGAGCAGGACCCGATCGGCGGATCCATCCCGAGGTCACCGCGCCCAGGGCCAGTAGCTCAGCCGGTCAGAGCAGCGGACTCATAATCCGTCGGTCGCGGGTTCGAGCCCCGCCTGGCCTACTGTTCCGCGGTGCCGGCGGGCGTGGGCCCGCACGATGGCCTGATCCGCCTCGCGCTGCACCAGGGCGAGCGCGATCAGCGCGGCGTACATCAGCTCCAGCGGGACGATCAGCACCGCCACCACGACCGCGAGCGGGCCCGGCTCCGGTGCGGCGAGCGAGACCCGCAGCACGACGTACGTCGCCACGACCACCAGGGCTGCGACCCAGCCGGCCCGGCGGGGATACCGCGTCCAGGTGAGCTCGTGAAGTCCCCACCATTGCCGAATCACGGTGTGCATGGCCGAGTTTCGCCGGTGAACACCCCGTCAGCGCAGCCTGCCGGGACGACGCTGCGACCAACGGCCCGCTGCGCCGGTCAGGCTGTGCGTTCCAGCGCCAGCAGGACCGCCTTGGCGTCGCCGCCCCCGGCGTACCCGCCGAGGCTGCCGTCGCTGCGCACCACCCGATGGCACGGCACCACGACCGGCAGGGGGTTGGTGGCGCACGCGGTGCCGACCGCGCGCACGGCCTTGGGGTTGCCGAGCAGGGCGGCGAGTTGGGCGTACGTGGTGGTGCGGCCGTAGTCGATGCCGTCCAACGCCAGGTGCACCGCGCCACGGAAGCCGCTGCTGAGCCGGCGGTCCAGCGGCAGGTCGAAGGTGTGCCGGGTGCCCGCGAAGTACTCCCCCAGTTGCCGCGCCGCGTCGTCCAACCGTGCCGGCGCGAGCAACAGGCGCGGGCTCACCCGGTCGGCGAGTTCCGCGAGCACATCGTCGAATCCGTTGCGGCGAAAGGCGATCCGGAGCAGACCTCGCTCCGTCCCCGCGACCAGCAGGGTCCCGACCGGGCTGTCCAGCTCGCGGTAGGCGACGTCCAGCAGCCCCTCCCGCGCGGCGGCCCCGGCCAGCCGATGGCTCAACGCCGCCAGCGTGGCGTCGGGTACGGGGAACAGGTCATCGCCGTCCGGGTGCATCGGCCCTCCTGCGGTCTGAGTCGTCGACAGCTCTGGGGGAATCGCTGAATGTCCTTCGCAACGTGGCGATTCCGTCGGCGGAGGCCCGCCGGACGGCGGCCGCGGTTCCCCCGATCAGCTGCGCCGTCTCCGCGTGGGTCAGTCCACCGAGGTAGTGATAGGCCACAGCCAGGCGCTGCCGTTCCGGGAGCCGCGCCACGGCGGGCCACAGATCCAGCTCGCGCGCGGCGGGGTCGCCGGGTGGGTGGCCGCCGCTCCGGGGCGGCTCCGGTACGTCGTCCGTGGGGATCGGCCGCCGCACCCGAGCCCGGGTGACGTCGATGGCCTTGCGGGACGCGATCCGCACCAGCCAGGCCTGCACGTTGGCGTCCTCGGGCAGCTCCGGCCAGGCCCGCAGCGCCGCGAGAAAGGTCTCCGACCAGGCGTCCTCGGCGTCCGGCCCGGCGCCGAGCACCGCGCGGCAGACCCGCAGCACGGTGCCGCCGTGGTCGATGACGACCTGGTCGAAGGGGGTCCGCATCGCCCGGCAGGTCAGAACAGCCGCTCGGCGCGGGCCTGGTCGGGCTCCTCCAGCGCGAGCAGGGCCCTCTTGCGGTCGAGGCCGCCGGCGAAGCCGCGCAGGTTCCCGTCCGCCCCGAGCACGCGATGGCAGGGGATGACGATGCTCAGCGGGTTGTGGCCGATGGCTTGACCGACCGCTTGGGCCCGCCGTCTGTCCCCGAGTTGGTGCGCCAACTCGCCGTACGTGGTCGTGCCACCATACGGAATCCGCCGCAACAGGTCCCACACGCGCTCGGCGAATTCGTCGCTGCCCGTGCGGATTTCCAGGTCGAACTCGCGGCGTTCGCCGAGCAGGTAGGCGCGGATCTGTCGCGCGGCTGCGCCGATGACGGGATCGGATTCGTCGGCCACCGCACCGATCGTGTCGGGCGCCGGGGGGTAGCTGTGGCCGGGGAAGTAGACCCCGATCAGCGCGGGGCCGTCGGCGACCAGGAGAAGGTCGCCGAGCGTCGTGGGCACGTGGGCATGCCGCCGGTGCGGTGACCGTCGCGCCGGATCACCGGCGACGTCGTACGCCGCGGACCCGGCCGTCGCGGGCGCGCTGTTCGTGCTCATCCGAAACCCCTCTCATCCCGGCCTCCATTGTGAAGACGCGCGAGCGGTCGGAAGTGTGAGGGTCGACCTTGATCGCCGGCTCGATCCGCAGCCATGCCTGACTCAGGAGCAAGCGCTCCACGTTGTTCATCTGCGCCCCGGGCCGTGTCCCCGCGAGCAGTTCCATCATGATCGGTTCGGTCGTACAGGTGTCTGTGCCGAGGTCCCGCCGCAGGTACGCGGTGGCCGGGGTTGGTGTGCCGCGGAGGAACTCGATCCAGACGGAGGTGTCGACCAGCGTCGTCACAGGCTTTCCGCTGGGTCGTTGCGCAACTGGGTGAGGTCACCGTCCCAGCCGGTGCCTTCCATGGCGAGCATCTCCGAGCGGGTCATCACGGGGCCGACGAGGCGGCGCAGTGCGAAGTCGACCGCTTCCCGCTTGGTCGAGAGGGCGTACCGACCCATCACCTCGGCGATGAGCGCGTCATCGATCTCGATGTTGGTCCGCCCCATGAATCAAGAATGCACCCACTGATGGCCGGCGCCAGCCCCACGTACTCGGGCCAAGGACCCCATTCACTGACCAACCCGCCGGGTGGGGCGACGCGGGTCTTCAGCGACTTTCACGCTGGGTCACCAACGCGACAGGCGACACGCCTGCCCCACAGCCATCTCGCGATAGTGCACGGACAGCGCACGACGAAGGGCCCCCGACCTGTTGTCACAGGTCAGAGGCCCCTTCTCGGGCTCCCCCAATTGGACTCGAACCAATAACCCTTCGATTAACAGTCGAATGCTCTGCCAGTTGAGCTATGGGGGATCGACAGCAACGGCGACTCTAGCAAACCCCCCGGCCAGGAACGAAACCGGCGCGGCGGGGCGCTTGCCGTGCGCCCCATCGGCTGCTGTCGCGCCGACCTGAGCGCCCCCATCCGCCTCACAGGCCGGCCTGCTCGCGCAGGTCCGCGAGCAACGCCTGCACATAGGCGGCCACCTCCGGGTCCTGCGACGCCGCGCCCCGACGCAGGCTCACCTGCTCGACCAGGGCGCCGGTCGCCAGGTCCTTGCGCAGCGCCACCTGACCGAGGTTGCGCTCCCCCAGCTGGACCGGCACCGCCACGAAAACGCTGGCGTTCACCCGGTCGTGCAGCACCGCCGGGAAGGTGACCCGATCGTCGACGAAGCTCCACATCGCCGGCCGGCTGCCGTCGGCCCAGGTCACGGTGATCGTACGGGTCCGGGGCTCCCACGCGCCGGCGGCCACGTCCAGCCAGGGCCGGGTCCAGCGCGCCGCCGCGCCGGCCCCGAGCGCGCTCGGCGCGGCGGCCGCGGCAGCCGCCGCCGAAGTCCCCGCGTCGCCGTCGGTCCGCCCCGGCAGATGATGCAGCGCGTGCAGCGAGGCTACGACGTACGCCCCCGTCGTCGCGTCCTGCGCCCACCCGAGCACCCGATCGCCGGCAGCCAACTCCAGCGCCCCCGCGGCCGCAGGCAGCGCCGGGCGGCGTCCCCCGAAGAGCCTCACGCGAACCTGCCTCGCAGGTCGGCCAATTCCCGCTGACGCTGGGTCAGCTCGACGGCAACCGCCCGCGCCCCCTCGGGATCGACGCTCTCCAACCGGCGCAGCGTCACCGTTGCCTCCTCGATGCCCTGGCGCAGCCCCAACTCGCGCATCCGAAAGACGATCTCATCGACGTACCGCTGATCCGGCGCCCCACTCGTCGGGTCCCGCCGGGCGTGGATGTCCGCCACCGACAACGCCACGATCATCGGCCGTACCTCCTCGGGCGCGGACACCGTCACGTGGTCTACCCAGCCGGCCGCCGAATCCGACTGGGCCACCTCGGGTCCCAAGGCCCGAATCGCCGCGTAGATCGCCCGGTGCGTCGGCGCCACGAACGACGACTCCTCGATCACGGCCAACTCGTGGGGCGGCACCAGCCGAGGGTGCTGAATCAGGATCTGCAGCAGATGGGCGGCCAGCCCCACCGCGGGGATGCTCAGGTCCGGGGGCGGGAACTGCGGGTACGGCGCCGCGCCGGCACCGGAGTCGTCCACGCCGGCCTCGGGGCGCTCGCCCGCCGATCGGGGATCGCGGACGTCCCGACCGCGCCGAGCGGCCCGGGCCACCTCGGTGGTGAGTGTCTCGGCGTCGATCCCGATCTGCCCCGCGACCGTGCGCGTGTATTCCAGGCGCAGCACCGCGTCCCTGATCTGCGCAATCACCGGGGCCACCGCCCGCAGCCCCGCGACCCGGCCCTCGGCGGTGCCGAGGTCGTGCCGCGCCAACAGGGTGCGCATCGCGAATTCGAACATCGGCACGGCGTCCTCGATCAATCCCCGCACGGCGAGATCGCCGCTGCGCAACCGCAGTTCGCAGGGGTCCTGACCGCCGGGGGCGACCGCTACATAGCTCTGCGACGCCCACCGCTGGTCCTCATCGAAGGCCTTCATCGCGGCCTTCTGGCCGGCGGCGTCACCGTCGAAGGTGAACACGGTCCGCGCCGGAGCGCCCCCGGTCTCGTCCCGCATGATGCGCCGCAGCATCTTGATGTGGTCCACCCCGAACGCCGTACCGCACGTCGCCACCGCCGTCTCCACCCCGGCGAGGTGGCAGGCCATCACGTCGGTGTAGCCCTCCACCACGACCGCCACCCGGTCCCGGGCGATCGCCTTCTTGGCCAGGTCCAGCCCGTACAGCACCTGCGTCTTCTTGTAGACCGGCGTCTCAGAGGTGTTCAGATATTTGGCCTGAATCCGGTCATCGTCATAGAGCCGGCGCGCGCCGAACCCGACCGGGTCGCCGGTGATGTCGCGGATCGGCCAGAGCAGCCGCCCGCGGAACCGGTCGTACAGCCCCCGCCCGCCCTGCCCCGCCAGCCCGGCCAGCAGCATCTCCTCGGCCGAGAATCCCTTGCCGCGCAGGTGCGTCACCAGCTCCTCCCCGGTCCGCGGGGCATAGCCCACCCCGAACCGGGTCGCCGCCGTGGAATCGAAGTCGCGGGCCCGCAGGAAGTCCCGCCCCGCCCTGGCCTCGCGCGCCGAGATCAGCTGCGCCGCATAGAACTCCTCCGCCACCCGGTTGGCCTCGACCAGCCGGGATCGGCGCCCCGGGGCCTCCTCCCGCGGCCCGCCGCCGTCCTCATAACGCAGCTCGACCCCGCACTTGCCGGCCAGCCGTTCGACGGCCTCGACGAAGCTGAGGTGGTCGATCTTCTGCACGAAGCTGATGACATCGCCGCCCTCACCGCACCCGAAGCAGTGCCAGGTGCCCAGCGCGGGCCGGATGTTGAACGACGGGGTCTTCTCGTCATGGAACGGACACAGACCCTTCAGCGCGCCGATCCCCGCCGTGCGCAGCGTGACATGCTCGCGCACCACGTCCTCGATGCCCGCGCGCTCCTTGACGGCCGCCACGTCCTCCTCGCGGATGCGCCCGGCCATCGTCACCTCCGTTTCGCGCGCTGATCTGCGCCGATTCTAGGCACGTCCGTGCCGCCACGCCGCGTGCAGGGCCACCGCCCGCGCATCGGTCAACGAGGCGATCTGGTCCAGCAGCACGCGCTCCCGGGCCACGTCGTCGCCGGCCGCGGCGAAGTCCGCCGCGAACACGGGGTCGAGTCGGCGCTGCGGATGTGCCCGGTACGCCGTGAGCAGGCCCTCCAGGATCTCCCGCTGATCGGCCATCACCCGCTGCCGGGCGGGCGCCAACATGACGAAATGCACGGCCAACGCCTTGAGCACCACGCACTCGGCGCGGATGCCGCGCGGGATGACCAGTTCCGCGCGGTAGCGGGCATGCGGGCCGGGACCGTACGCCGCCAGCGTCGCCTCCTCCACCCCCGCCACGAAGTGCCCGATGAACCGGCTCGTCATGTCCTTCAGGGCGGCCAGGGCACGCCGCGACCCGTCGTACGGCGTATCGGGCACCGCACCCCCCTCCCCGATCCGGCGGGCCGCCTCGGCAAGCTCCTCGACGGCCAGATCCGGCGCATACCAGGACCGCGCCACGTCGTAGACCGCCGCCATGTCCTGCGGATGCCGCAACACCCGCAGGTCGATCAACCCGGCCGACACCCCGTCTTCCACGTCGTGCACCGAGTACGCCACGTCGTCGGACCAGTCCATCACCTGCGCCTCCAGGCACCGCCGCGGCGCCCCGTCCGCGCCGCGCGGCGCGCCCGCCCGCAGCCAGGCGAATACGTCCTGGTCGTCGGCGTAGACCCCGAACTTGCGGCCGTTGCCCGGGTGCTCGCCGCGCGGCCAGGGATATTTGGTCGCCGCGTCGAGGCTCGCCCGGGTGAGATTGAGCCCCGCGGACCGGCCGTCGTCGCGGAACCGCTTGGCCTCCAGCCGGGTCAGCAGCCGAAGCGTCTGGGCGTTGCCCTCGAAGCCGCCGACCTCGCCCGAGAGTTCGTCCAACACCCGCTCGCCGTGATGTCCGAACGGCGGATGGCCCAGGTCGTGGGCCAGGCAGGCCGTGTCGACGACATCGGCCGAACACCCCAACGCCGCCCCGAACTCACGCCCGATCTGAGCCACCTCCAGGGAATGGGTCAGCCGGTTGCGGATGAAGTCATCGGTGTCGGGCTGCATGACCTGGGTCTTGGCGGCCAGCCGCCGCAACGCCGCAGAATGCACCAGCCGGGCCCGATCGCGCGCGAAGTCGTCTCGGTCGGAGCGCTTCTGGGCCGGGTCCTCCGCGACCCACCGGGCGCGGTCACTGTCGTCGTACGGGGTCACGTCGGCACTCTAGGCGGGCCTACCGACAATGGCCTGAACAGGTGATTCGTCCGGATCGACGGACCGGATCCATCGACCGGGCAGCGGTCGATGCCCGTCGTTGGGCGCTGACGCGATGCCGCCGGGCGACGATCGGGCGGCGGGAGGCGATCCGAGGCTATGGCCGCAGCGCGGCAGAATTAGAGTCAGCGCGTGGCCTCCCCTCCGCTCATCTCCCCGCTGGAGCTCGCCGCGCTCCTGCGCAGCGGGCCGGGCAGCGCTCCCCTGCTCCTGGACGTCCGGTGGGCCCTCGGCTCGGACAGCGGCTTCGACGACTACCTGCAGGGCCACCTTCCCGGTGCGCTCTTCGTCGACCTGCAACGCGACCTCTCCGGCGCGCCCGGCGACGGCGGCCGCGGCGGCCGCCACCCCATGCCGCACCCGGACGACTTCGAGCTGGACCTCGCCGAGTGCGGCGTGGACAACGGCCGGCTCGTCGCCGTATACGACCAGGGCCACGGCATGGCCGCCGCGCGCTGCTGGTGGCTGCTGCGGCACTTCGGCAAGTTCGACGTCGCCGTGCTCGACGGTGGCCTGGCCGCCTGGCGAGCGCACCGGCTCCCCATCGAGGCCGGTCTGCGCAGCATCGAGGAGGGCGACTTCACCCTGGGTCGTGGAGTCGGTCGCAACCTCGACGCGAATGCCGCCGCGCTGTACGCCGCGGAGGGTGTGCTCATCGACGCCCGGGCCCCGCATCGCTACCGCGGCGAGGCCGACGACGTCGACCCCGTGGCCGGTCACATCCCCGGAGCGGTGAACGTTCCGGCCGCTGGCCTGCTCGCCGCGGACGGCACCTTCCTGGCGCCCGACGCGTTGCGCCGCCGGTTCACCGACGCGGGGGTGACGGGTGATCGGCCCGTCGCCGTCTATTGCGGCTCCGGGGTGAGCGCCTGCCTGGTCGCGCTGGCCCTGTGCGTGGCCGGGATCGACGACAGCGCGGCGGTCTACATGGGGTCCTGGTCGGACTGGATCAGCGATCCGGGCCGGCCGATCGAAACCGGCGCCGGCCGCACCGCCCAGCCCGGACGAGTCTGACGGCCGGGCCGCGTTTGACGGCCTGACCGCGTCTCACCCGCCGGAGACCGACAGTTCCGCGTGCGCCAGGGCTTCCCGATGTGCCGCGGTGAGTTCGCGGCTGTCGAGCCAACCGTCGGGCAGCGCCACCGACCGCGGCGTACCCGCCCGGCCCCGCTGTCCCTCGGCGTCCGCACCGGGCCACGGCGCATCGGCGTCGAGACTGGCCACCAACTCCGCGAGCGCGGCCAGGTCGGCGACGAGGGCGAGGCGGTGCCGTACGTCGTGGCCGGCGGGGAACCCCTTCAGATACCAGGCGATGTGCTTGCGGATATCGCGGCAGGCCCGCGCCTCGTCGCCGTCGTGGAAGTCAACGAGATAGCGGGCATGCCGCTGCAGCGTCTCGCCAACCTCCCCCAGGCTCGGCCGCGCTCGCTGAGACGAGCCCGCGAAGGCGGCCGCCAGGTCCGCGAACAGCCACGGCCGACCGAGGCAGCCGCGCCCCACCACGACCCCGTCACAGCCGGTTTCGCGCACCATCCGGACGGCGTCCTCGGCCGACCAGATGTCGCCGTTGCCGAGCACCGGCACGGTGCGCACCGTCTCCTTGAGGGCCGCGATGGCCGACCAGTCCGCGTGGCCCGAATAGTGCTGGGCGGCGGTCCGGCCGTGCAGCGCCACCGCGGCGACGCCCTCGGCCTCGGCGATGCGACCGGCCTCCAGATAGGTGAGGTGGCCGGCGTCGATGCCGATGCGCATCTTGATCGTCACCGGCACCCCGCCGCGCTGTGCCTCCTGGACCGCGCCGGCCACGATGTCCCGGAACAGGGTGGTCTTCCAGGGCAGCGCGGACCCGCCGCCCTTACGGGTCACCTTGGGCACCGGGCAGCCGAAGTTGAGGTCGATGTGGTCGGCCCGGTCCTCAAGCACCAGCATCCGTACCGCTGCGCGCACGGTCGCGGGATCCACGCCGTACAGCTGGACGGAGCGCGGGAACTCCTCCGGGTCGTGCGTGATCATGCGCAGCGACATGGGGGTGCGCTCGAGGAGTGCGCGCGAGGTGATCATCTCGCTCACGTAGAGGCAGCCGCTGCCGCCGCTGGTACCCGCCGCCGCCTCGCGGCACAGCCGCCGGAAGGCCCGGTTGGTGATCCCGGCCATCGGGGCCAGGACGACGGGGGTGGGGATCGTCAGCGGCCCGATCCGCAGCGGCGGCAGCAGCGGTGTCATCGGCTCTGCGGTGGCTTCGAGCTGACGAGCGGCATGAGTCTGACGGGCGGCATCGGGCTGAACTTGGGCATCGGGCGTCACGGACATCCTGGCCAGTGTCTCACCCGTCCGACGGCCGCCCTTGGCGACGGTCAGCCGTGGGTCATTCGGTGGTGTCCAGGACCACCCCGGTGGCGGCGAGAATCGGGTTGATGGGCTGCAGATAGGCCACCTGATCGCCGCTCGCGCCGGAACAACCCGGCCCGTGGCTGCCGGCGCCGCCGCTCGTCATCCCCTGTGCCTGGTTCCCCCACAGCCAGGGGCCGCCCGAGTCGCCGCCGCTGCGGCAGATGTCGACCTTGGTGAGGCCCCGGACGTACTGGGCCGAGGCCCCCGATCCGTAGCGGACCGTGACGTCGGTGGCGACGATCGTCCCGCAGGCCCAACCACTGGAGGACCCCATCGTGCAGATCCGGCTACCGATGGGTGCCTCGAGGCTGCCGTGGACCGGAACCGCGGCCACGGTGCTCGAGGCGACGATGCCGCGGGGCCCGCCACCGTCGAAGACGCCGATGGCGTAGTCGGATTCCGGGAAGACGACGTCGGACACCCGACCCGCCGACCGGCCATCCGAGGTGAACGTCGTACCCTGCCGGCCACAGTGCCCGGCCGTGAGGAAGACCGGGATACCGCGCTGAGTGCCCGTAAAGCCCATCGTGCACACGGCGCCACCCCCGACCAGGGGGCTTCCGGCCGCCGCCCGGACCGGTTCCGCCGCAGCCTCCCGCACGGAGGCTCGCGCGTCGGTCACCGCCGCCGCGACGACGGCACGCCGCCCTGGCTGGGCCGTGACGACCACGCGCTCGGCACGCACGTCGACATAGGTCTCCACGACGTCGGGCAGCCGGCGCGCCTCAATGTCGACGGCGAGCTGGTGAAGGTCCGCGGGCGGGGACGTCGTGCTCACCATCAGCGAACCTGGCGACAGCGGCCCGAGCGACGGCGGGCTCCCCGACAGCGCACCCAGGAGCAGGACACCCATCGTCAGCGCACCCGTCGAGATCGCGGGCCTCGATCGCCGGGCGGGCGCGGGCGCGTCCGGCGTGCGGGCACCTCGTCCGGCGCCCGACCGGAGGGTGCGATTCACGGCGGCTCCTTCAGGGTGTCGAGCCACCCATCGGCAGCGTTCGACGACTCCTGGAGCAACCTCGTGTCCCTAACGACATACAGTCTCGACCCAAAGACCTGTCTTGCCGCACCGGAAAGTGCCGTGACCTGCGGTGATTCCGCGCACGACGGTGGTCCCGGCGGACACTGTATGTCTGAAGGGACACCGCGGCGCGACCCCGGCCTAGGCTGGGGCCTCGTGAGCGAGCACGCGGGCCAACCGACGCACACCCATACCCACGCCGACGCCAATCGGGGCTGTTGCGGCGACTCTCCGGCCGCCCAGGAACGGGAGGCCCGCGCGCGCCGGCTTGGCGCGGCCACCGCGATCGCCGCTCTGGCCGTCGCCGTGCTGGGCGTCGTCATCGGCGGCTGGGTGGGTGCGACCCTGGTCCTGCTGGTGGCCGGTGGCATCGCGACCACGCTGCTGAGCTCGTGGTCCCGGCTGTCCCTGAACGAACGCCTGATGCGGGTTGCCGTGGTGCTCCTGCTCGTCGCCCTTGCGCTGGTACGGGCCATCCCGCGCTGACCAGCCACTCTCCCGCGGGCCAGCCACTCTCCCGCGGACCAGCCACTCTCCCGCGGGCCAGCCACTCTCCCGCGGGCCAGCCGCTCCCATGCTCACCCTGTCGCGCCGAGGCATGACCGTTCGGCGCACGTCCCCTCATACCGTGGTATCGAAGACGGGGCGGTGAGCGGGGCCGCCGCGCAACGTCAGGACGATGGCTGGGGCGGCTCCTCCGCGAGGAGATCGCCGCCGGTCATGCGCAGTAGTTCAGCCAGGGTGGTGGACACCATCGTGAGCTCGTCCCCACCCCCGGCCCAGATCACGCCGTAGCGCCCCAAGGACTCGTCCACGAGCGTGCGCAGCGGCGCCGGATGACCCACCGGCGCGACACCGCCGACCGCCTGTCCCGTCGCGGCGAGCACCACGTCCGGCGGAGCCAGGCTCACCTTCCGGGCACCCAGCGCGGCACGCAACCGCTGCGTCTTCACCCGCCGCCCGCCGCTGGCCAAGACCAGGACCGGGACTCCATCCGCGACGAAGACCAGGCTGTTCGCGATCGCTGCGGGCTCACAACCCAGTACCTCGGCCGCGGCGGCACTCGTCGGCACAGGGGTGTCGAGGTGTCGAACCTCGCCAGCATGGCCCAGCTCGCGCAGAGCGGCTTCAACCAGGAGGACGGCAGCCGGATCAATCACCCGAGAGCACCCTTCAACGAAGAACCTCCGACAAAAACTCGGCCACGATCAGTCGGCCCCGAACTCCATCGCCGCGTCGTCCAGCGCCTCTTCGTCCTGGGTGTCCGGGGTCAGCCGCCGGGCGATGACCTCACCGCCGCCGGCCTCCAACGCACCGACCAGATCGGTGTTGGCCAGGCCCAGGGCCTTGATGCCCTCCCCGGCGGCGCCCAGCAGCCCGAGGCCGACGTACTGCTCCAGCCGCGAGCGGCTGTCCGCGATGTCCAGGTTGCGCATCGTCAGCTGCCCGATCCGGTCGGTGGGGCCGAACGCGGCGCCCTCGGTGCGTTCCATCGACAGCTTGTCGGGGTGGTAGCTGAACGCCGGCCCGGACGTGTCGAGGATCGAGTAGTCCTCCCCGCGCCGCAGCCGCAGCGTGACCTCGCCGGTGACGGCTGAGCCGACCCAGCGCTGCAGCGACTCGCGCAACATCAGGGACTGGGGGTCGAGCCAGCGGCCCTCGTACATGAGGCGGCCGAGACGGCGGCCTTCGGCGTGGTACGTCGCGATCGTGTCCTCGTTGTGGATCGCGTTGACCAGGCGTTCGTAGGCGATGAACAGCAGCGCCATCCCCGGCGCCTCGTAGACCCCGCGGGACTTGGCCTCGATGATCCGATTTTCGATCTGGTCGGACATGCCCAGGCCGTGCCGGCCGCCGACCGTGTTGGCCTCGTCGACCAGGTCAACGGCGGAGTCGAACCGGCGGCCGTTGATCGAGACCGGGCGGCCCTGCTCGAACCCGATCGTCACGTCCTCGGCGGCGATGGCGACGTCGTCGCGCCAGAAGGCCACGCCCATGATCGGCTCGACCACGTCCTCGATCCCCACGTCGAGGTGTTCTAGGCGCTTGGCCTCGTGGGTCGCCCCCCAGATGTTGGCGTCGGTGGAATACGCCTTCTCCTTGCTGTCCCGATAGGGCAGGTTGCGCTGCGACAGCCACTGGCTCATCTCGGCGCGGCCGCCGAGCTCGCGGACGAAGTCCTCGTCGAGCCACGGCTTGTAGATCCGCAGGTTCGGGTTGGCCAGCAGCCCGTAACGGTAGAACCGCTCGATGTCGTTGCCCTTGAACGTCGAGCCGTCACCCCAGATCTGCACGCCGTCGTCCAGCATCGCCCGGATCAGCAGGGTGCCGGTCACCGCGCGCCCCAGCGGGGTGGTGTTGAAGTAGCTGCGCCCCGCCGAGCGGATGTGGAACGCCCCGCAGGCCAGCGCCACGAGGCCCTCCTCGACCAGGGCGTGCCGACAGTCGACGAGGCGGCTGGCCTCCGCGCCGTACGCCATCGCCCGCCCCGGCACCGAGGCGATGTCCGGCTCGTCGTACTGGCCGATGTCCGCGGTGTAGGTGAACGGGATCGCGCCCTTCTCGCGCATCCAGGCGACGGCCACGGAGGTGTCGAGCCCTCCCGAGAATGCGATCCCGACCTTCTCGCCGGCGGGTAGGGACGTCAGCACCTTGGTCATGTCGATGATTATTCAGAAGTCTGCATGACTATGCAAACGGCTGTACGGCGTCCGCGTGGTCCTCCAGGTACTGCCGGATGACCGCAGAGATGTCCGGGTCTGCCGTCAGCCCCAGGGTGCCGGCCCGAGTGCCGTCCACCCGCGCCGGCCAGGACTGCACGATGGCCTCGATGGCCGGGTCGGGTTGCTCCACGACACGATCGGCGACGGCGTCCCCGGCAATGGCGCGCAGCGCGTCCAGCATCTCCCCGACGCTGACGGTCAGGGCGGGCAGGTTGACCGGGATCCGGCCGTTGAGCTGGCCGGGCCCGTCGCCGCGCTCGGCCTCGGCGACGGCCAGGAGACCCGCCACCGTCCGACGCGGCGACAGGATCGCGAGCAGCACGTGCCGGCCCACGGGACACGGCGCCTCGATCCCGGCAAGCGGCTCCCGAATGATCCCGGACACGAACGAGCTGGCCGCCGCGTTGGGCTTGCCGGGCCGGATCGCCACGGTCATCAGCCGCACCACGCGACCATCCACGAAGCCCTTGCGGGTGTAGTCCGCGAAGAACTGCTCACAGGCGAACTTCTGCGAGCCGTAGCTGCTCTGCGGCGTCGGCAAGGTCGTCTCCGAGACCACCTCCGGCAGCGGCAGCGCCGGGTCCGGGCCGTAGACGGCGACGCTGGAGGAGAACAGGACCATGGCCTGGCCTCCCCCCGCGGCCTGTTGAGCGCGGGCGGCCTCCAGCAGCGCCCGAGTGGTCAGCAGATTGGCGTTGATGCCGAGATCGAAGTCGCGCTCGCACTCCGCCGAGACGGCAGAGGCCAAGTGGAAGACCGCGTCCACCGGCTCGGCGAACAGGGCGGGCAGCTGTTCGGCCAGGTCCCCGCGGACCGTCCGCACGAAGGGCACCTCATCGAAGCGGCTGACCTCCGGCGCGAACTTGTCGGCGAGCACCAGGGCATCGATCGGCTGCCCGCGAAAGCTGCCGCGGGCAATCAACTCGTCGGCCAGGGCGGATCCCACGAACCCGTGGCCGCCGGTGATGACGATGCGCATGTGATTCCTTCCCATCGGATTGCTTGCTGTCGCAAGCACTGGTCAGTGCGGGTGGGGTCGCTCCAGCGGGCAGTCCGGATTCAGCTCCACGCCGAACCCGGGCAGATCCGGGACCGGTAGCTTGCCGTCGACGGGCACCGGCTCGCCGAGCAGCAGCGGGGTGAACATCGGCACCACCTCGTCGGCCTCCGGCGCCATCATCAAGAACTCCGCGAACGGCGAATTATGCCTGGTCACCACGAAGTGGTAGCTGTAGACGCTGGACCCGTGCGGCACCACCATGACGCCGTGCGCATCGGCCAACGCCGAGATCTTCAGCAGCTCGGTGATGCCACCACACCACCCCACGTCCGGCTGGATGATGTCCGCGCAGCCCATCTCCAGCAGGAGCCGGAAGCCCCACCGGGTGGCCTCGTGCTCCCCGGTCGTGACCAGCATCCCGGGCGGGACGGCCTGGCGCAGCGCCGCGTAGCCCCAGTAGTCGTCCGGCGGCAGCGCCTCCTCGATCCACTTCAGCCCGTGGTCGTGGCTGCCCAACGCCAACCGCCGGGCGTAGTCGAGGTCGAGACTCATCCAGCAGTCCCACATCAGCCAGAAGTCGTCACCGACCCGCTCGCGCATCGTGGCCAGTTCGGCCAGGTTCGCCCGCAGCCCCGCCTCGCCCTCGGCCGGGCCGTGGTGCAGGGGCATCTTGCCGCCGATGAAACCCAGGCGCTGGGCGTGATCCGGGCGGGCGCCGGTGGCGTAGAACACCAGCTCGTCGCGGACCGGCCCGCCGAGCAGCTCGTACACCGGCACCCCGCGCAGCCGGCCCAGCAGGTCGTAGAGGGCCAGGTCGACGGCGCTGATCGCGTTGAGGACGACCCCTCGGCGCCCGTAGAACAGCGTCGAGAGGTACATCTGGTCCCAGATCCGTTCCAGGTCGCTGACCGCACGACCCTCCAGGAATCGCGCCAGGTGCTGCTCGACGATCCACGCGCCGATCGACCCGGCCGTGGTCACCCCGAAACCGACCGTGCCGTCGTCGGCCTCGATCTGCACGACCAGGGTGCCCAGCACGTTGATACCGAAGCTGCGCCGGGATTGGGCGAACCCCGGGTACTTGGCCATCGGCGTGCTGATGTGGTCGTCGATCCAGTGATAGCCCTCCTGGTCGTGGTAGTCCGCACCCCCCTTGGCGGCCACCGTGTACGCCCGCACCTGGGCGATCCTCGGGGTGGCCATCAGCGCGACTCGCCGGGTGTGGGCACCCCGCCGGGGTAGACGAGGATCTTGCTCGCGTCGGTGCTGCCCTTGGCCAGGTCGGTGAAGGCGGCGGCGGCGCCGTCGTACCCCACCCGCCCGTCGATGAGCCGCCCCAGCGGCACCGTCGTCTCGCCCACCCAGGTCGCGGTGGCGGCGAAATGCTCGCGGCTGTAGCAGAACGATCCGATCAGGGAGCGTTCCTCGGTGGAGATGCCGTACGCCGGGAGCTCCACACTCGGCGTACCCATCCCGACGAGCACGATCCGGGCGCCGAACACCGAGGCCTCGATCGCGTCCCGCACCGTGGGCGTCAGGCCGACGGCGTCGATGACGAGGGTGGCCTTGCCGCCGAGCGCCTCGGCCACGGCCGCGCCCAGCCCGCCCTCGGCCCGCGCGGCGGCGAGCGGATCGATGACGCGTGCGCCGAACGAGGCGCACAGATCGCGCCGCAGCGGATTGACGTCGGAGACGGCGACCGCGGTCGCGCCGAGCCGTTGCGCCGCCAGGAGGCACGCCTGTCCGATGGGGCCACCCCCGATGACCAGGACACGGTCGGCAGGCGCGCAGGCGCCGCGGACCGCCGCGTGGTAGCCGACGGCGAGCGGTTCCACCAGGGCGCCGAGGTCGGGGTCCAGGCCGGCAGCAAGCGGTACGACGTTGCTGGCGCGCACCACGACACGCTCGGCGAAGGCCGAGACGAGCTGCGGCGCGACCCCGATCACCGTGCGGTTCGGGCAGCTCTGCTCGGCGCCGGCGGCGCAGACCTCGCACGAGTCGCAGGACAGCACCGGGTTGATGGTGACCAGGGCGCCAGGAGACAGGCCCGGATCGGTGACGGCGGCGCCGACCCACTCGACGTACCCCACCGTCTCGTGCCCCATCACCTGCCCCGCATGGCGACGGCCGGTGTCCCCGGTGAACCCGTGGAAGTCGGAGCCGCAGATCCCGGTCGCCGTGATCCGCACGACGACATCGCCGGGCCCGGGCGCGGGGTCGGCGATCTCGGCGACCTCCAGGGCCCACGGTCCGGTCATGACCAGCGCCTTCACGACGCGCTCCCGGCGCCGCCGCCGACCCCGGACCCGCCGGCCACCCCGGACCCGCCGGCCGCGCGCGCGACCGGCGCCACTTCGGGCGGCTGGCCCAGCAGCACGATGACGCTGGAGTCGTCGGCCGCCGCCAGTCCGGCCGCCTCCCCCATCAGGTAGAGCTGCTGAGCGGCCGCCGCGACGGGCGTGGCGATGTGCGCGTCCCGCGCCGCCGCGGTGACGATCCCCATGTCCTTGACGAAGATGTCGAGCCGGGACTTCACCTCGGCGCCGTTCTCGTCGTGCGCCTGCAGGGCTCGCGGTCCGCGGTCGCCGAGCATGAACGAGGCGGCCGCGCCGGCCATCAGGGTCTCCAGGGCCACGGCCTGGTCCAGCCCGAGCGCACCGGCCAGGGCCAGCGCCTCCGCGGCGGCGGCGATGTGGACCCCGCACAACAGCTGGTTGACGGTCTTCATCGACTGCCCGTCACCGGCCTTGGCGCCGACCCGGACCAGCGTGCCGGCCATCGCGTCCAGGACCGGCTGGGCGGCGGCCCACGCCGCGTCCTCGGCGCCGACGGTGACCAGGAGCGTGCCGTTCCCGGCCCGGACGGGGCCGCCGGAGACCGGGGCGTCGACCAGGTGCAGGCCGGCGTCGGCGAGGCGGGCCGCCACCTCGCGGACGGCCTCGATGCCCACGGTGCTGGTGAGGATCACCGTGGCGCCGGGACGCATCGCCCCGGCCACGCCGCCGGTGTCGCCGCCGCCCCACAGCAGGGCGACCAGCTGCTCCTGGTTGCGGACCGCGACCAGGACGCAGTCTGCGCCGGTGGCCGCCTCGGCCGCGGTGTCGCACACGCCGGCGAAGCCGTCGGCGGCATGCGCGCGCGAGGCGTCGATGTCGTAGGCGCGGATGGTGAACGAGCCGGACAGGTGCCGGGCCATGGGCAGGCCCATGGCACCCAGGCCCAGGACGGCGACGGTCAGGGACATCGCGGGGTCTCCTTCTCAGATGGCGGGGTCAGGCAGAGGGGGTGGGTGGACGACGCGCCGCGGAGCGTGCGTGGCCGGCGGCCGACCGAGCGGGCGTGAACAGCGTCAGGCGGAGAGCTTGTGAACGACCTCGGCCAGCGAACTGGGTCCCCCAACGTTGCCGGCGAAGACGATGTACGGGATGCCGCGGGCCGGGCCGTCGATGGGCTCCCACAGCGAGACGATGCCCGGCAGCATCGGCCCGCGAACCATGGCCCGCTCGATGGACAGGCCGCGCGCGGCCACGTCGGAGGAGGTGATGCCGCCCTTGGCGACGACGAACCGCGGCGGTCGCTGCGCCAGCACACCGGCGACGACGGTGATCACGGCTGTGGAGACCCGCCGGGCGATGGCCAGGGACTCATCGGCGTCGTCGGTACGCACCAGCGTCCGCGAGGTCCGGACCACGACATTGCCGCCGGCCAGGGCCTCGACGGCCCGAGCGGTCACCTCGGCGATGTGGTCATCCACCTGCGCCGACAGGACGGTGGCCACGTCGATCTCGAGCTCGACCGGCCGGTCGGCCTCGACGAGCGCGGCGAGCTGGCGCGTGGTCATCGACACGTGCGAGCCGACGACGATCAGGCCGCCGGTCGCCTCCTGGGCGAGGCCGCCGGCGCGGATCGCGGCGATGTCCGCCGGCTCCAGGGGCGGAGTGACGTCCTGGCCGATGATGGCCCGCCCGAACGGCGGCCCGACCCGATAGATGAAGCGCTTGCCCTGGGCCTCGGCCGTGTAGAGCGCAACGGCGAGCAGGCGCAGGTCGTTTTCGTCGACGATGTCGCACACCAGCGGCTGCGCATCGCGCAGGCCTGCGAGGATCGCCACGGTGGCGGCCGGATCGGTGCGCAGAGTCGCCAATGGGATCCAGGCCACGTCCGCGGCGCCCACCCGGCCCCCGGTCTTCTCCTGGACCCAGTCGCGCAGGTCGGAGGCCGCGTAGCCAAACGTCGCGTCCTTGGCGAACTCCGTGTCCCCCGCCGGGGTGTAGCCGTCCGCGGCGCTGCCGGCGTAGTGGATCGCGTCCACCGTGATCCGGCCCGCCTCCCCGAACGCCGGGATGACCACGACGCCATCGACCGAGTGACTGGTCGCGGCGAGCACCTCCTGCGCCAGCGTGTCCGGCTCCAGGGGGAAATGACCCCGCAGGGTCGAATCCGACCGGGAGACGAAGTCGACCCGGACCCCGACCTGCGCCGCCGCCTCGAACGCGGCGCGCGCCACCTCGCGGTTGCGTTGCTCGGCATCCGCCGGGCCGAGGCTGCGCGAGTTGGTCATCACATAGACCGCCGGCGCCCCTTGGGACAGCGCCCACACCAGCGACTCCACGGTCCAGTTCATCAGGACCGGGAGGTTGGCCACCGACTGGGTGCCGGTCGGATCGTCGTCCAGGACGACGAGCACCCGGTCGGAGGCGGAGGCCAGCGCCGCTACCTCTGCCGCGGGGACGGCCCGCCCCTGGGGGGCGCCGGTCAGGAGCTGGTCGAGGGTGACAGGCACGGCAAGGACCTTTCGTCGGTGGGGGAGGCAGGGTCTGGGCGCGGCACCGGGGTGGAACCGCCGGTGCCGCGCCGCTCACGGCGTACGTCGTGCGCTGTCCATCGAACTCCGTACCGCGGACTGCGGACTGCGGACTGCGGGTCAGTGCGCCCGAATGGTGTGCTGACCCGGCGTCTGTTCCAGGCCCTCGATGTGCCCGGCCTCGATCTCGTTCGCCTTCTTCATGTATTGCGTTACCCAGAAGGTGAGGCCGGCCAGCAGAGCACCGATCGCCATGGCATAGACGCCGTTGCCCTTGCCGAGCGCGTCGTCGACGCGCTCGCGGATGATCGGCGCCGCGAAGCCGCCGAGGTTGCCCAGGGAGTTGATCAGGCCGATGCCGGCTGCCGCCGCGGTGCCGGTCATGTATTCGGTCGGCAGGGTCCAGAAGATGGGCTGCATGCCCACGAACCCGACGGCCGCCAGGCACAGGCCGATGATCGCGATGACTGGGGACTTGGCGAAGATGCCGGAGATGGTCACCCCGATGGCGGTGCACACCATCAACGACGTACCGATGACGTGGTGCTTGCGGGTGCGGTCGGCCAGCCCGGGGAAGAATGCCACCGAGGCGAGTCCGGCGATCCACGGGATGGCGGTGACGAACCCGGCGGCCAGTCCGAGCTTCTGCCCGGTAATGGCGGCCACCTGCTGCGGCAGGAAGAAGGTCATGCCGTAGACGGCGATCTGGATGAAGAAGTAGATCAAGCAGAAGTACCAGACGCGGCCGTTGCCAAGCGCCGTCGCCCAGCTCTTCGGGCCGTGGCCCTCATCCTTGGCGGTGTCCTCGGCAGCGATCGTGTCGTGCAGCGCTTGGCGCTCCTGGGGCTCCATCCAGCCGTGCGCGTCCAGCGGCTTGTCGGTCAGGTAGAAGTAGGCCCAGACACCGACGATCACCGCGATGCCACCCTCGACGAGGAACATCCACTCCACCCCAGGCAGGCCCAGGATGCCATCCATCTGCAGCAGGCCGCCGGAGATCGGGCTGCCGACGATGCCGGCCAGCGCGATGCCCATGTAGAAGATGCCGCGGGCCCTGGACAGGTGCCGGGCGGGCACCCAATAGGTCAGATAGAGGATCACGCCGGGAAAGAAGCCGGCCTCGGCGATGCCCAGCAGGAAGCGCAGCGCGTAGAACGACATTTCGTTGCGCACGAACATGAAGGCCACGGCGACCAGGCCCCAGGTCACCATGATCCGGGCCATCCAGAACTTGGCCCCGACCCGATGCATGATCAGGTTGCTGGGCACCTCGAACACGGCATAGCCGATGAAGAACAGGCCTGCGCCGAAGGCGAAGGCGGCGGCGGAGATGCCGTAGTTGACCTCGAACGCCTTCTCGGCGAACGCGACGTTGGCGCGGTCGAGGAACGCGATGACATACATGAGCAGCAGCATCGGCAGCAGGTGTCGGAACACCTTCTTGGTGGCCGCTTCGGACAACTCGAAGCGCTGCGCGTGATCGTACGGGATGGCCTGGTCGGTCATCGTTGACTCCTTTGTCGTTGAGCAGAAAGGGGGTCCCCCGGGGGCATGGTCAGTGCATGTATTTGCCGCCATCGGCCTGGATTGTGGAGCCGGTGATGAATGCGGCACCGTCGCTGAACAGGAAGGCGACGGTCGCCGCAATCTCCTCGGGTTGGCCGACGCGGCCCAGCGGGATGGTCGCCGCCATCCCCGCCTTGCGCTCGTCGGTGAGCTTGCCGCCCATGATCTCGGTGTCGATCGGACCGGGGGCGATCACGTTGACGGTCACGCCGTGCGGGCCCAGTTCGCGGGCGCTGCCCCGGCACATGCCGATCACCGCCGCCTTGGCGGTGGCATAGACGCCCTTGGAGAACGTGCCGCCGCCGTCGAAGGCCGTGATCGAGGAGAAGTTGACGATTCGCCCGACGCCGGCCGCGATCATCGACGGCGCCGCGTGCTTGATCATCAGGTAGGAGCCGGTCACATTGACCGCCATCACCCGGTCGAAGGTGTCGCGGTCGCATTCGTGCACGGTGCTGGTGCACGGGATCCCGGCGATGTTGACCAGGCCCAGGACGGGGGGTGACTCCGCGGCGATGCGGGCATACGCCGCCTCGATCGCGGCCTCGTCGGTGATGTCGAGCGGTACGGCGAGCGCCGTCGCGCCCTGCTGCCGCAGCTCGGCTTCGGCTGTGGCCAAGCCCTCGGCGTTGGCGTCCACCAGCGCTACCGCCCAACCGGCCGCGGCAAGCGCAGCGGCGACCTTGCGTCCGATGCCGGCGGGACTGCCGGCTCCGGTGACGACGGCGGTCCTGGACGCGGGAAGGGTGCTCATGGAGTGGCCTCCTGGATGGGTGTCGGGATGTCGGCAGCGGCCGAGTCGGCGCTGACCTCGTGGACGACCTGGGCCAGCGCCTCGATGTCGTGGGCGAACCGTCCGAGGAACAGCCCGTCGACGGCGCCCGCCAGGTGGTGATAAGTGCCGGGGCCGGCGGCCCCGCCGTAGATGACGCGCGAACGGGGGTTGGCCCGCCGCAGCCGGTCGCGCAGCACGGTGCAGACGACACGGACGTAGGCCGGGTCGGCCGGCTCGGCCGCCCCGATCGCCCAGACCGGCTCGTAGGCGACGACGACCTGGGCCGCGCCGATGACGCGCAACGCCGCCTCGAGGTCCATCAGGCAGGTCCGCGCCGCCTCGTCGGGGTCGGCGGCCCGCTCGCTCTCCCCGACGCAGTAGATCGGCACCATCCCGGCGCCGGTCACCTCGACCAGCTTGCTGTCGATGACCGCTCGGGTCTCGCCGAACAACCGGCGCCGCTCCGCGTGGCCGACCTCCACGTAGGAGCAGCCGAGCTCCGCGAGGACGCCCGCGGCGACCTCCCCGGTCTGGGCGCCGTGGTCCGACGGTGCGACGTCCTGCGCTCCCCAGCGGCCGCCGTGCGGGCCGAGGGCCAGGGCCGTCGACTCCAGCAGCGGAAAGCTGGGCAGCACCGCGATCTCGACGCCGAGGGCCGCGGTGGCCGCCTCGCCGAGGAGCTCACCGACGCGCGCGACGTACCGGCGGGTCTGCGCGGCCGACAGGTACATCTTCAGGCTCACGGCGACCAGCGGTCGTCGTACGGCGTCGGTGGCGGGCATGATCGGCTCCGGCCGCTCTAGAGGATCGTCGCCAGGACGCCGCGAATGTAGTCGCGGTTGCGGGCGATGTTGCCCAGGGCGTCGCCGCCGTAGTGCTCGCACAGGAAAGCGCCGGTGAAGCCGCCGGCGACGGCCTGGGTGATGGCCGCGCGGTAGTTGATGATGCCGGCCTCCATCGAGGTCGGGAACGTGGTGACGACGCCGCTGGCCGGGTCCTCGTCGCGCAGGTAGTTCTTGACGTGCCAATAGTTGGTGTGCGGCAGGACCTTGTCCCACATCGACTGGATCGGCTCCATCGGGCGGTGCAGCCGCACGTAGTTGGGGATGTCGGGGTTGAGGCCGACGTTGGGCCGGTCGACGTCCTTGAGGAAGGCCACCGCCTCGTCGCAGGTGCCGACGTAGGTGTCCTCGTACATCTCAAGCGTGATCTGCTGACCGTTGGCGGCGGCCCGGTCGGCCAGCTGCTGGGTCTTGGCGATCGCTTCATCGCGGCGGGCCGGGTCATCGACGTGGCCGTCGGCCAGCCAGAACCACAGGGCCTTCTCCTGGGCGGGGGTGAACGCCTGGAAGAACCCGTAGCTGACCATGTCGCAGCCGATCGCCTTGGCCTTGTCGAGCAGCCGCAGGCTGTAGTCCAGGTATTCGTCGCCCCGCTGGGCGTCCATCACCGAGCGGCGGGAGGTGGAGATAGCCGGAACGGTCAGCCCGTGGTCGGCGCAGACCTGCGCAAACTCCCGCAAGCGGGCCTCGGACAGATCACCGACGCGCACCCAGGTGTCGGTCGGGTCGACCTCGGTGAACCCGAGCTTGCTGACCAGGCTCAGGTGCTTGGCCCATTCGGAGGCGGGGGCGTCCTGAATCGGGCCGCCCGTGCTGTCCTTGCCCCCGAAGGGCAGCATCGCGCAGGCGATCGGCCAGGTCTCGGCGGTGTATGTCATTTGCGGCACTCCTCGGTGCGACTGGGTGGGACGTCGGGTCGGGTGGGTTTACAGGGGCGCGGGGCCGAGGTCGTCCAGCAGCTGGGCCAGCCGCGCGTACGCCGTGTTGCGGTAAGCGACCAGCGCTGCCGGGTCGCCGGCCGGCACGACGAAGCCGCCGCCCTTCTTGACCCCGAGGTGGCCGTCGTCCACCAGCTCGGTGAGCATCGCCGGGCTGGCCATGCGCGGCCCGTAGTGCTTCTCGAACGTGGCGAAGCAGTCCTTGTAGACGTCGAGCCCGGCCATGTCGGCGATGGCGAACGGGCCGAAGAAGGGCAGCCGGAAGCCGAACGTGGTGCGCACCACCGTGTCGATGTCCTGCGCCGTCGCGACGCCCTCCTCGACGAGGGTGATGGCCTCCTTGAGCAGCACGTACTGAAGGCGGTTCAACACGAAACCGGCCTTGTCGGCGACGCGGGCGCTCTGCTTGCCGATGCGCGCGACGAGGTCTTCGACGGGCGCCACGACGGCGTCGTCGGTGCCGGCGTGGCTGATGAGTTCGACGCCGGGGGTGAACGGCGCGGGGTTGGAGAAGTGCACGCCGAAGAACCGGGCGGGGGTGGTCAGGAAGGCGGCCAGCTCGGCGATCGGCAGCGTCGAGGTGTTGCTGCCGATGATCGCCTCCGGCCGCGCCGCGGCCTCGATCGAAGCCAGCACCGGTCCCTTCACCTCGGGCCGCTCGAAGACGGCCTCCTCGATGAGGTCGGCCCCGGCCACGGCGGCGGCCAGGTCGTCCGCCACGATGAGGTGTGCCGCGACCGCGTCGGCCGAGCCCGCGGCGACCAGGCCGCGGTCCTCGAAGTCCCGGGCCTCGGCGAGCAGCCGGGCATGCTGGCGCGCGGTGGCGTCCGGGTTGGCGTCGACGATCGTCGTCGGGATTCCCGCCATCGCCATCACCTGGGCGATCCCGCCGCCCATGTAGCCGGCGCCGACGACAGTGACGTGCTCGATGCGCTGGATGTAGCCGCTCACGACGTACCCCTTCAGTTCTCGTCAGATCTCGTAGGACGCGATGGCCGCGACCTTCTCCGCGGAGGCGGAGGCGTCGTCGAATTCGTAGCCCAGCCACTCGGAGGCGAGTCGTCGGGCCAGCTCGATGCCGATGACTCGCTGGCCCATGCACAGCACCTGGGCGTCGTTGGACAGCACGGACCGCTCGACCGAGAACGAGTCGTGGGCCGTGACGGCGCGGATGCCCGGGACCTTGTTGGCGCTGATCGCCACGCCCAGGCCGGTGCCGCAGATCAAGATGGCCCGGTCCGCGCGCCCGTCGGCGACCATGCGGGCCGCCTCGACGGCGACGTGCGGGTACGCCGTGTGCTCGTCCCGTCCGACGCCGACGTCCACGACCGAGCCGACCCGCGGGTCCGCCTCGAGGTCGGTCTTGATCGCTTCCTTGTAGTCGACTCCGGCGTCGTCGCAGCCGACGACGAGGCGCCATGTGGTGTCCATGAGAACTCCTTGACAGGGGTGTTGGTTCTGGGGGCCGGGTCAGCCCGGCAGGTGCTCGCCGACGACGGCGACGATCCGCGCGAACGACACCGCGCCCGGGTCGGGGGTGCCGATGCTCTTGTCCTGGTGGGTCTTGGCGCGGCCGCGCTTGGCCGAGTAGTCCTTGGTCGCCTCGGCGCCCGTCGTCGCCGCGGTCACGGCGGCCGCCCAGACCTGCGGCAGCGGGCCGGGGGTGGACTGCAGGGCGTCCCGGAACGGCACCGCCGCATCCACCATCGTCTTCTCGCCGACCTGCGCCTTGCCCAGCTGCAGGATGGCGTGCACGGCGGCGACGGCCGCGGCCACCGCGACCTCGCGGGCGTCCTGCGCCGCGGCGACGTCCTGGTCGTCCAGCTGCGCCGCGGCGGCCTCGATGGCGGCTCCCCACAACGCTCCGGAGGTGCCCCCGGACCGTTCGGCCCAGGCGGCGCCGACCCGCTCCAGCAGGGTGCGGGCGCCCGCCTGCCGGGTCAGCAACTCGGCGGCGGCGGCGTCGCCCGCGGCGGCGCCCCGCAGCATCCCGATCCCGTGGTCGCCGTCGCCGGCGATCGCGTCGATGTCACCGAGATAGGGCTCGATCTCCTGGAGCAGCGCGTGCACCGCGCTCACCCCGGTGGCGATGCGACCGGCGAGGGCCTGCGAGGCCGCCGAGCCGGGGGCGATGTCGTCCTGGGTGTCCTCGGCGCGGGCGGTGCGGTCGATCTCGCGTTCGCCGACGACCCCCTTGCGGTAGGCGGGGGTGTCGCAGGGCGCGGTCCACAGCCGCTCCAGTTCGTCGTCGAGCCAGAGCAGGGTCAGCGACAGGCCCGCCATGTCCAGGCTGGTGCACTGCTCCCCCACCTCGGCGTCGACGACCGTGTAGCCGTGCTCGCCGAGCAGCCGCGCGACGGTGCCGTAGGTGAGATAGAGCTCCTCGTATTTCACCGTGCCCAGGCCGTTGAGCAGCGCCACCACCCGCTTGCTGTCGCCGGGGTCCTCGGCGAGCACCTTCTCCACGAGCAGTGCGGCGATCTCGTCCGCGGTTCCCAGCGGCACGTCGGCGATGCCGGGTTCGCCGTGGATGCCCAGGCCGAGGCTCATCTGCCCCTCGGGAACGGTGAACAGCGGGTGGTCGGCGCCGGGCAGGGTGCAACCCGCGAAGGCGACCCCGAACGTCCGGGTGCGATCGTTGGCGTGCACGGCGATCCGCTCCACGGCGTCGAGATCGGCGCCTTCCTCGGCGGCGGCGCCGGCGCACTTGAAGACGGCCAGGTCGCCGGCGATGCCGCGGCGCTCGGCGGCCCGCTGCGGCGGCGCGGAGGCGATGTCGTCGGTGACGGTCACGATCCGCACGTCGACCCCCTCACCGCGCAGCTTCTCGGCGGCCTGCCCGAAGTGCAGCACGTCGCCGGCGTAGTTGCCGAAGCTGACGAACACCCCCGCGCCGTGGTCGCAGGCCTTCAGCACGGAGTAGATCTGCGAGGCCGAGGGCGAGGCGAAGATGTTCCCGCAGGCGGAGCCGTGCGCGATGCCCGGCCCGACCCAGCCGGCGAACGCCGGATAGTGGCCGGTCCCGCCGCCGATCACGAGGCCGACCTGACCCTGCGGCACGACCGTCGACCGAACGACCCCGCCGTGCACCGCGCGGAGGTAGCGGGGGTGGGCCGCGACCAGCCCGGCCAGGGCCTGGTCGGCGAAGTCGCTGGGCGCGTTCACGAGGAAGGTCATCGGTGTCCTTCGGCGGTGGGGTGGTCTGGCGATCGGGACGCGAGTGAGGCTCCGGCAGCGTGGGGCTGCGGCGATCGGCAGGGGGTGGGGCTGTAGGTCACGAGGCTAGTGCGCCGTGTGTGACGTTTCAAGTGATCTTTGTGATGAATATGGGCGTGTGATGCTCGTAGTGTGACGTTATTCGCTCATTCGCGCTGGTGTCACGGCGTGTCGCCCAGCCGCGCCCGACTTTGTCCCATCGACCGGTTCCATGACGTGGGCTGTCCGTGCGAACCTTGGACCGTGATCTCACCTCCGCCGAGGCGGCGCACCGGAGCCGAGGCCGCAGGGGTCCGCACCGTTCGGACCGCCGCCGACCGGCGCGGCTTCATCCGCGATCAGGTGCACCAGAGCGGCTCGGTGACCGTCGACCACCTGGTCGCGACGCTCGACGTCAGCCGCATGACGATCCACCGTGACCTCGACGCCCTGGAACACGACGGCGTTCTGCGGAAGGTTCGCGGGGGTGCCACCGCGGCCCGGTCCAGTCTCTTCGAATCCGATCTGCCCTATCGGATGACGTCGGCCGTCGCGGCCAAGGCGGCGATCGGTATGGCCGCCGCGCAGCTGCTGGAGCGTGGCCAGGCCGTGCTGTGCGACGAGTCGACGACCACGATGGCGGCCCTGAAGGCGTACGACCCGATCGAGACGATCACCGTGATCACCAATTGCTTCCCGACCATGCAGTTCGTCACGGACTCGACCAAGCACCGCTTGATCAGCCTCGGCGGCGACTACGTGCCGCGCTATCAGGCGTTCCTGGGTCTGCTGTGCGAGAAGGCGATCGAGGGTTTGTACGCCGACGTGCTGCTCGCCTCCTGCTCGGCGGTGCTCGACCGGCACACCTTCCATCAGGACCAGCAGATCGTCGCGGTCAAACGGGCCATGCTCGCATCGGCCCCCACCCGGATCCTGCTGCTCGACAGCACCAAGATCGGCACCGGTGCGGTCTACGCCCTCGGCCGCATCGCCGACTTCACCCATCTGGTCACCGACGACGGAGCGCCGGAGAGCTTCCTGGCCGCGGCCCGGGAAGACGGGCTCGCCGTGATCGTGGCGCCCTCGCTCGCCCCCGCCGACGAGGCCTGATCCGGCAGACGTCGGGCCGAGATCAGGTCGGGCTGAGCCGCTCCCGCGCTGAGGCCATGTGCCGAGCCATCGCCTCAGCCGCCTCCTGCGGGTCCCGCGCGCGCAACGCGGCCAAGACCGCGCCATGCTCCACGCACGTCAGCCTCGTGTGTTCGGGGCTACGGATGCCCCGGTCGGACCAGACGCGGATGAGCGAGCGCGTCGTCGAGAGCAGCCCCGCGAGCACGGCGTTCCCGGACAGCTCGGCGAGGAGCTGGTGGAACTCGCGGTCGGCCGCCTGGAACGAGGGATAGTCCTCGACCACGGCGGCCATGGTCTCGACGAGGGCGGCGAGGCGGGCCAGGTCATCGGGTTGGGCGCGCTCGGCCGCCAGCCGCGCCGCCTGCACCTCGAGTGCGCCCCGCACCTCGATGAGGTCGTGAGTCTCCGGCTGGCCCAGCATGAGGCCCCAGCTCAACGTCTGCGGCAGGAGCTCGGAGGCGCCGCCCTTGAGATAGGTGCCCGAGCCGGGCCGCACGGTGACCACGCCCAGGATCTCCAGGGCGGCCAGTGCCTCGCGGACCGCGGAGCGTCCCACCCCGAGCGAGGCGGCGAGCTGCCGCTCGGCCGGTAGGCGGTCGCCGGGCTGGATGTCGCCGCCGGTGAAGTAGGCGAGCAGGCGCCGCGTCGTCACGCTCATCGGGCTGGCCGGTTCGATCGCCCCAAGGGCCTCGAGCGACGGATGCGCCGACGACCGCGCCGACGACCGCGCCGGCGGTGGGAGCGACGCGGGAGCAAGAGGGTCCGGGGGTCCCGGGCTCATGGGCTCGCTGGGGATCGCGGCGCTCACCGTTGCAGGTTACCGCACGACGTACCGAAGATTTTTGGTCAACCGGTTGACCGGTTGACCAAACCGGTCCATGCTGAGTGCCATCGATCCGCTGCCGGCCCCGGGGACTGCGCGCGGCATCCCACCCGTTGGAAACACCTCAGGAGTCAACGTGGACACCTCACCGTCACCGACCGCCGGTTCGCCCCGCACGTCCTCGCCGCCGCCCAACCCTGCAGGCCCCGCCGCTACGGCAACCGCCGAGGTGGAGCGATCGGCGATCCGGAAGATCTCGATCCGGCTGGTGCCCTTCGTGGCGCTGATGTTCTTCATCAACTACCTCGACCGCACTGCGATCGGATTCGCCGGCCCGAACGGCATGACGAAGGACCTCGGCCTGACCGCCGCTCAGTTCGGATTCGCCTCGGGCATCTTCTTCGCGGGCTACATCCTCCTTGAGGTGCCCAGCAACATGGCGCTGCACAAGTTCGGCGCCCGCGCCCGGCTGGCCCGGATCATGGTCAGCTGGGGCCTCGTCGCGGTGCTGTTCACCTGGGTGCAGAGCTACACCCAGCTGGCCTGGCTGCGCTTCCTGCTCGGTGTCATGGAGGCCGGCTTCTTCCCTGGCGCGATCCTGTTCCTGTCCCTGTGGGTCCCCGCGCGCTACCGCAGCCGCATCCTCGGCCTGTTCTACCTCGCGCAGCCACTCACCACCGTCATCGGCGCTCCCCTGGCCGGCTGGTTCATCAACCAGCACGGTCTGCTCGGGCTGGAGGGGTGGCGGGTCATGTTCCTCGGTGTCGGCATCCCGGCGGTGATCGTCGGCGTGCTCGCCTGGTTCGTGCTGGTCGACGACCCGCACCGGGCGCCCTGGCTCACCGACGCCGAACGCACCTGGCTGACCGGCGAACTCGCGGCGGAGAACGCCGCCGGCGACGCGGGGCACGGCAAGCACGCGGGCCTGGGTTACGCCTTCCGTTCGGGACGGGTGTGGATCCTGTCCCTGATCTACTTCGGCTTCGTCTACGGCCTCTACGCGCTCGCCTTCTTCCTGCCCACCATCATCAGCGGGTTCGAGGCGCAGTTCGGCACCAAGCTCGACACGATGGGCAAGGCCTGGGTCACGGCGATCCCCTACCTGCCCGCGGCGATCGTGCTGTACGTCGTGACCACGGCCGCCGCCAAGCGCGGGGTCAAGCCGGCCAACATCTACCTGCCCGCGTTCATCGGGGGCGCCTCGATCCCGCTGGCCCTGCAGGCCGGCTCGCCCGTGCTCACCGTCGCCATCATCACGGTGACCGCCTGCGCGATCTTCTCGGCGCTGCCGGTGTTCTGGACGGTGCCGACCCAGTTCCTCACCGGCATGGCGGCCGCGGCGGGCATCGCGCTGATCAACACGTTCGGCAATGTCGCGGGCTTCGCGGCGCCGTACATCACCGGCTGGCTGAAGGACGCCACCGGCGGTTACCAGGCTCCGATGATCCTCGTCGGGGCGCTGATGATCCTCTCGGGCGTGCTCATGCTGCTGCTCGTGCGACTGGGTCGCGTGACCACCGCCGAGGGCGCGGCACACACGGCCGCCCCCGCGGGCCACTGAGCGGGTGTCCTGGCGATGACCATCGGCCTGAGCACCTACAGCTTCTTCTGGCAGTGGCACGAGCCGACCAACCCGGCGCCGTTGGGGCTGACCGCCATGGTGGCCAAGACCGCCGAGCTGGGCTGCGACCTGCTCCAGGTCTGCGACTATCCGCCGCTGGAGCGCTATGACGCGGCGGCGGTGACCGATCTGCGGGCGGCGTGCACCCGGCACGGCGTACGGCTGGAACTCGGCACCCGCGGCCTCGACCCGGACCACCTACACCGCTACCTCGCCCTGGCCGAGACGCTGGAGGCCACCCTGGTCCGCAGCATGATCCGCGCCGAGGAGGCCGACCGCGCCGAGGAACTGCTGCGGGAAGCGCTCCCGGCGTACGAACAGGCGGACGTCAGCATCGCCCTGGAGACCTACGAGCAGGTCCCGGTCAGCCGCATGATGGCCGTGATCGAGGCGATCGACTCCCCCCATCTCGGGGTCGCGCTCGACCCGGCCAACTGCGTGGCCGCCCTGCAAACTCCGGCAAGCACCATCGCGGCCACCGCACCGCGAGTCCTGAACCTGCACGTCAAGGACTTCGCGTTCACCCGGCAGGCCGGCTGGGTGGGGTTCACCTACGCCGGGGCCCGGCTCGGCGAGGGGCTGCTCGATTATCCGGCGATGATCTCGGCCGTGCAGCCCGAGCAACGCGGCATCAACCAGATCGTCGAACACTGGTTGGTCTGGCAGGGCGACAGCGCCACCACCTGCGCCCTGGAAGACGACTGGACCCGACACAACCTGCACTACCTGCGTGCGTTCACCCCCACCGAAAGGACTGATCCTCGATGAGCACCACCGAGACCACCGTGACTACCCAGACCCCCGTGACCGGGCTGACCGTCGCCGTAGTCGGCGCCGGCGGCAAGATGGGCCTGCGCGTCTCCAACAACCTCGCCAAGAGCACCCATACCGTGCGATACAGCGAGACCGGCGAGGCCGGCATCGCCCGGGTCCGCGCGGCGGGCCGCGAGATCACCCCCACCGAGCAGGCGATCCAGGGCGCCGATGTCGTGGTCCTGGCCGTGCCCGACATCGTCCTGGAGGCCGTCACCGCCCAGGTGGTGCCCCAGCTGGAGGCCGGCGCCGTGGTCTTGACGCTCGACCCCGCTGCGGCGTACGCCGGTCTGCTCTTCCCCCGCGAGGACATCTACTACGCGGTGGCCCACCCCTGCCACCCGTCGGTCTTCTTCCGCCGGTACACCGACGAGGAGTGGGACGACACCTTCGGCGGCGAGAAGGCGGGCATGGATGTCGTGGGGGCGTTCGAGTACGACGCGCCGGCGCAGCGGGCCATGGCCGAGCAGGTCATTCGCGACATGTACACCCCGGTCCTGCAGGTCCACTGGGTCACCGTCAAGCAGCTCGCGCAGTGCGAGCCGACGCTGGTGGAGACCGTCGTGTGCATGCTCGGCGACTTCATGAAGGAGGTCATGAAGGAGGGCATCGCGCGGCTGGGCATCCCCGAGCCGGCCGCCAAGGCGATGATGCTGGGCCACATCCAGGTGTCGCTGGCCAACAGCTTCGGCGGCGACAACCCCTACAGCGACGCCTGCTACATCGCGATGCAATACGGCCGCGACAGGATCATCAAGGACGACTGGCGGGTGATCTTCGACGACGCGGAGCTGGACGCCAACCTGCAGCAGATGCTGCATCTGGAGCACCCGATCGCCCGCTGAGGCGCGGCGCCACTCCCCGACCGACGTTGCCGGCGTCCCGCGCGATCAGGACGCCGGCAGCGGTACGCCGTTGCCCTGCACGTGCGCCCGCAACCCCTGCGGCGTCGAGGTGACCCGCTCGACCGTCACCCCGCTAGGCAGATCGGTGATCGGCACCCGGACCCCGGCCGCCTGCCGCGCCACGGCGCTCAGGACGCCGTCCAGGGCCGGCAGGCCCTCGATGCGCAGGGAGGCCGGCTGGACGACGACGTCGGCACCGTCGACGGTCATCTCCCCGTCCGTCTCCACCCGCAGCTGTCGGCCGAGCGCGCTGAACGGGGCGTTCACCCGGATCTTGCCATCCCCGGCGTCGGAGAGCCGGACACCGTCCCCAGCCTGCTGTTCCAGCCGCGCGAACGGCACGGTGACGTCCGCGGTGAGATTGTCGGCAACGAGATCCCCGGATCCCGAGGGTGGCGCGGGGGCCGTGGTCGTGGACTGCGGAGTGGGCGCCGGCTCCCCGATCCCCACCGACGTCGTCCGCAACGCCACCAGCCCCCCGACGACCAGCAGCAACGTCAGCGCACCGAGGACGGCTAGCACGCCCACGACGATGCGGCCCAGTGCCCTCATCGAAACCTCCCTCGTGCTCGTGCTGATCGGTTCTCGTACGCGCGCTGCGTGGTTCGCGCTCTAGTCGGCGTCGTCCCGGTCCGGGCCGGTCGCCGGGTTCTGCCCGGCCGACGTCGCGGCCTGGTCGATCGCCCCGCCGTACCGGCGATCCCGCTGGGCGTAGATCTCGATCGCCTGCCACAGGTGCCGTCGATCGAAGTCGGGCCAGAGCGTGTCCAGGAACACCATCTCCGCATAGGCGCTCTGCCACAACAGGAAGTTGCTGGTCCGCTGCTCGCCACTGGACCGAATGAACAGGTCGACGTCTGGCATGTCGGGGTCGTAGAGGTGCCGGGCGAAGCTCTCCTCATCGATCCCGCGACCTTTGATCCGGCCGCGGCGGGCCTCCTCGACGATCTCGCGCACCGCGTCGACGATCTCGGCCCGGCCGCCGTAATTGACGCAAAAGTGCAGCGTCAACGTGGTGTTGTGGCCGCTGAGGCGTTCGGCGTCGAGCAGCTCGTCGATCACCGATTTCCACAGCCGAGGGCGCCGCCCCACCCACTTGACGCGCACGCCCATCGCGGCCATCTGGTCGCGTCGGCGCCGGATCACCTCGCGGTTGAACCCCATCAGGAAGCGCACTTCGTCGGCGGACCGGTTCCAGTTCTCGGTGGAGAAGGCGTACGCCGAGATGTGTTCGACCCCGATCTCGATGCAGCCGGCCAGCACGTCCATCAGCGCGGCCTCACCAGCCCGGTGGCCCTCCGTGCGGGGCAGGCCCCGCTGGTTGGCCCAGCGACCGTTGCCGTCCATGACGATCGCGACGTGTCGGGGCACCAGCTCCGGGGGGATCGCGGGGGGCCGCACCCCGCTGGGATGGGGGAAGGGGGGCTGGACGGCGACGACGATCACGACCTCTCGACGAGTCGCAACGAGCGGACGCCCCGCTCCAGATGCCATTGCAGGAAGGCCGTGACCAGCCCGCTGCCCTCCCGGCGATGCCGGGGCTCGCTGGCGTCGGCGGTGACCCAGTCGCCCTCCAGCAGGGCCCCGAGCAGTTCGAGGGTGTCCAGGGCCGGCGCGGCGGAGCCCGGCGTCCGACAACTCGGGCACACGCAGCCCCCCGAGGCGAGGTTGAACGCCTTGTGCGGGCCGGGCGCGCCGCATCGCGCGCAGTCCCGGAAGCTGGGCGCCCAGCCCGCGACCGACAGCGCCCGTAGCAGATAGGCGTCCAGCACCAGGCCCGCCTCGTGGTCGTGCCCGGCCAGGCTGGCCAGCCCACCGGCGAGCAGCCGGAAGTGCTGCGGGCTGGGGTCCCGCTCGGAGGTCAACTGTTCGGCCGTCTCCAGCATCGCCGTCGCGGCGGTCCAGGCGATGTAGTCGCGGGCGATCGCCTCGCCGTACGGCGCGATCGTCTCGGCCTGCGTGACCGTGTCGAGATTGCGCCCCTCGTAACACATCACGTCGACGACCATGGCGGGCTCCAGGCGGGCACCGAACCGCGACTTGGTCTTGCGAACCCCCTTGGCCACCGCGCGCACCAGCCCGCGTTCGCGGGTCAGCAGCGTGACGATGCGGTCCGCTTCACCCAGCTTCTGGGTGCGGAGCACGATCGCGGCCTCGCGGTACAGGGGCACGTGTGCCATTGTGCCTGGCCGCGCCGACAACGCCGGGACCCGACCGCGGCGTGCCGGACGAGCGACCTGAATCCGTAGCCGAACGTGCACCCGGACCGTTCGGACGGCAGTCTCCCTCGGGGCGTCGTACAGGTGTACGATCTGGGGCATGACCGGACTCCAGGGTTCCCTCCTCGACCTCGAGGACACGGTCGGGCTGCGGGAGCTGGCCGGCGCCGTACGGCGGACGACCCTGTCCCGGGGCGCCTGGATCGATCTGCGGCCCGGCTGGCTGACTGGCTCTGACGCCGTGTTCACCCAGCTGCGCACCGAGGTGGACTGGCACGGGGAGCGCCGCCGGATGTACGACCGGGTCGTCGACACACCGCGCCTGCTGCGGTTCTATGGCGCCGAGGAGAAGCTGCCGCACCCCGTGCTGACCGCGGCACGCGCGGCCCTGTCGGCGTACTACTCCCCCGAGCTCGGCGAACCCTTCAGCACGGCGGGGATGTGCCTCTACCGCGACGGCCGCGATTCGGTGGCCTGGCACGGCGACACGATCGGCCGCTCGCGCACCCAGGACACGATGGTCGCCATCGTGTCGCTGGGCACGCCGCGGCCGCTGCTGCTGCGGCCGCTGGGGGGCGGCCGTTCGCTGCGGTACGTCGTGGGCCACGGCGACCTGCTGGTGATGGGCGGCTCCTGCCAACGGACCTGGGAGCACGCCATCCCCAAGGTGACGGCCTCGACCGGACCCCGGATCAGCGTCCAGTTCCGCCCGCACGACGTCCGCTGACGCGTACGCCACGACTCGGCTGGCACGCTTGCCGTGCGTGACGCGCTCTAGGGAAGCGCTGATCTATGGGCCAACTCGTGGGTGCGGCGCCGGGGTTGGCGGATCCGGTGCCGATGAGGCTGCTGGTGGCCCCTCTGATCTGCTCTTTCGGGCCGTTGTGGCCGTTTTCGGGCAGGCTACCGCCCTGTCATCACCCGGCCAGGGCGACGGCACGGGCCCGCATCAGCAGGTTCGCGCTGG
>Ga0209793_1000123_pt1 | contig 138674 bp, 138 predicted proteins | sample EBPBio122009_DNA_FD_185863 | JGI IMG/M metagenome (GOLD analysis project Ga0209793, IMG submission 185863) | Wastewater treatment Type I Accumulibacter community from EBPR Bioreactor in Madison, WI, USA - Reactor 1_2/2/2009_ DNA (SPAdes) (version 2) | ecosystem: Engineered > Bioreactor > EBPR...
GTCCAGCCGCAGCAACTCGTCCAGCAGGCGCTCGACGATTTCGGTCGAGCGAGTCTTGCGATACTTCGCCAGCACCTTCTCGATCTGTGCGTTGGTCAGGAACTGCAGCCCATCCGAGGCGCAGACGACGATGTCGCCCGCCTTCAGCTCGAACGGCTTGACCGGGCAGTCGATCTTGGGGACGCGGGTGCCCATCAGCACCGAGATCAGGCAGTTGCGATCCGGATGGTTGGCCCCGACCTGCGGGTCCATCAGGCCGGATTTCACCATGAAGTCGATCTGCGGCGCCATGGAATGGTCTTCGTTCAGCTGGCTCAGCTTGCCGTTGCGGAACAAGAACAGCGGCGAGTCGCCGATGGAAATCCACCAGAGCCGGTTCTCGATCAGCGCGGGCACCACCAGGGTCGCGCCCATGCCCTCGGTCTCGGGGTGGCTGCGGGTGTGCTGACGCAGGGTGTCGTTCGCAAGGTCGGCGACAGAACGCAGGATCTCCGGGGCGCGCGTCTCGAAGGCGTCGACATCGGCAAAATGGAACTTCAGCTCGCTGAAGACCTCGGTCAGCACGATCTTCGAGGCGACATCGCCTGCGGCGTGCCCGCCCATGCCATCGGCCAGCACCACGAAGCCCGCCTCGGCCCCCACGGGGAAATCCGCGGTGATCGCGTCTTCCTGATAGTCGCGGGCGCCTTGGCTGATCCCCGAGGCTACATCGTAGCGCGGTTCACGCGATCGCCATATCATTCGCGTCTCCCCCGGACTCGATCGCCGACCAGTTGAAGTCGGCCGTACACAATACTTTCAGCACTAGGGTCGTCTCACCGATCTGGATCTCGTCCCCATCACCCGCGACCGCGGTCGAGAGCAGGGGTTTCCCGTTCAGGCGGACAAGGTTTGACTTGCCACCATGACCGACATGGAACTGATGCGTGGCCGGATCATAGGCGATTGCCGCATGGTTCTGGCGCGAGATCGCCATGTCGCCAAAATCCAGCGCGATGGTCTGGTCCGAGCCGCGACCGATCTGCGACACGCCGCGCATCACCGGGAAGGCCGCGCCCCGTCCGGGCCCGGATTTGATCACCAGCCAGCCGGTCGGATACATCACCACCCCGGCCTTGTCGCCGGGCTCGATGGAGTCGTCCATCCGGCCTTCGTCGAACAGTGGCACCACGGCTGCGGGCTGCGGCTCGAACCCGAGCACGCGCGTCTTGGTGCGCGAGGACCGCCGCCGTGCGCCGACGTCCGAGGTGATCTCGCGGGCGGGGGTGGGAACCGGGGCCGGAGGTGCAGCCTCTTCCTCCATCTCCCAGATATTGACCGCGGGCGTCGGCCCTTCCTTGGCCACCACCGCGCTGTTCGGGGTCTGGGTCAGGACTTCGGGTGCGCCGTCCGCAAGTTTCGGGAACCGGCCTGCGGCTGGGCCATTGCCCTGGGCAACAGAGTCGATCGCAGCCTTGGTCGCCACGATCTGTTCGGCCTCGCTGCCGGTGAAGCGCGCGCCACGCGACGATTTCGGTTTCCGCCGAAAGAGCCAGTCGAAGAGTTTCATGTCCCGCACTCCGCCCGGGGTCGCCCCCGGAATCCATTCATCATCCAGAAGATGCTACCAAGACGTCAACAGGTCTTGCCACATCCTTCCGCGTCACCCGGGTCGCCACACGGACTTTCCGCCGACTCTTGCCAGCACCGTGATAGAAGCAACCCCACGCAACGCCACTCATCTGGCCGTTCTGGCTAAAGGAAGACTTTGTCCAAAAAATGATCCTAATTCGGTCATTTCACGGATCGGCGGGAATTCAAGAGATGCGGCTGACGACAAAATCTGCAAGCTCCGAAAGAATATCCCGAAGCGGATGCACGGGCAGGTTGTCAAGCGCCGCCTTCGCCCGGCCTGCCCAGTCCATTGCGTCCGAACGGCAAGCAGATATTGCGTCGTGCCGTTGCAGAAACACCATTGCTTGCGCCAGGTCGCCTTCCCGCTGGTCGTTCTTCTCGATCACGCGGACCCAGAAGTCACGCTCTTCTGCAGTCGATTTGGCAACAGCCTTGATCAACGGCAGCGTCAGTTTCCTTTCGCGAAAATCGTCGCCGGTATTCTTGCCGATCACCGCGTCCGATCCACCGTAATCCAGCATGTCGTCGACAATCTGGAAGGCAATTCCCAGCGCATCGCCGTAATCGCGAAGCGCCATGATCTTGCCCTCATCTGCCCCCGCGATCACCCCGCCCACTTCCGTTGCCGCGGCGAAAAGCGCCGCCGTCTTGCCGCGGATCACCTGCAGGTAGACCTGCTCGTCGGTCCGCAGGTCCTGCGCCGCCGTCAGCTGCAGGACCTCACCTTCCGCGATGGTCGCCGAGGCATTGGCCAGGATGTCCAGCACCCGCAGGCTGCCGGTCTCGACCATCAATTGGAAGCTGCGCGCGAAGAGATAGTCGCCGACCAGGACCGAGGATTTGTTGTCCCACAGAAGGTTGGCCGTCGGCCGCCCCCGGCGCCGCTGGCTTTCGTCGACCACGTCGTCATGCAGAAGCGTCGCGGTGTGGATGAATTCGACCGTCGCCGCCAGCTTCACATGGTCGTCGCCCGCGTAGCCCAGGAGCCGCGCTGCCGCCAGCGTCAGAAGCGGCCGCAACCGCTTGCCCCCGGCCTCGACCAGGTGCGCGGTGACTTCCGGGATGCGCGGCGCATGCTCGCTGGCCATCCGTTCGCGGATCAGTCGGTTCACCGCCGCCATGTCCTCGGCCAGAGCAGCGCTCAACCTGTCCTGCGGCGGGATCTTCTGCACCACGCTGTTGCCCACTCCGTCCATGTCGTTCCGCTGCCCTTGCCCCGCGCGACCGGCGGGAGTAACCCGATTTCATGAAGGAACTTCTGCGCACGACCGACCCGACGGTGATCGCCTTCGCCACGGTCCTTCTAAGGGGCGAGGGTATAGCGGTCTTTCCGCTGGACGTCCACATGAGCGTCCTGGACGGCAGCATCGGCATCTTGCCGCAGCGGCTTATGGTGGCCGACCAGGACCATTTCCGCGCTGCCGCCATCCTGCGCGACAACGATATCCCCCTGCCGCCCTGATGTTCGCCGGGGACCAGCTCTCGGACGACAAGTTTCTCTGTGGCCGCCTCCGCCTGCTGCAACCGGTGCAAGGCTACCGCGCCGCGACCGATCCCGTCCTGCTGGCCGCCGCCTGCCCGGCTGAACCCGGGCAAAGCGTGCTTGACCTGGGCTGCGGGGCAGGGGCGGCAGCGCTTTGTCTCGGCCACCGCGTTCCCGGTCTCGCGCTGGCGGGGCTGGAACTGCAACCCGCCTATGCCGACCTCGCCCGCCGCAATGCCGACCGGAACGGCATCCCGGTCGAGGTGCACGAGGGCGACCTGGCGCGAATGCCACACCCGCTCCGCCGGGATTTCGACCATGTCATCACCAACCCGCCCTATTACCATGCGGGCGGCAGCCCTTCGCCCATCGCGGCACGGGCACAAGCGATGCAGGTGGAAACGCCGCTCTCCGGCTGGGTCTCTGCCGCCACGCGCCGCCTGCGTCCGGACGGATGGCTGACGCTGATTTGTGGCGCCGATGGCCTGCCCGAGGTGCTGGCAGCGCTTGCCCCCAAGCTCGGCTCCGCCGCGGTCCTGCCACTGGCCGCCCGCGAAGGCCGCCCGGCGTTGCGTGTCATCGTCCAGGCCCGCAAGGGTGGCCGCGCCCCCTTTCGCCTGCTCGCCCCCTTCGTGATCCACGAAGGCCCGACCCATGACGGCGACCGCGAAAGCTATACTGCCGCCGCGAATTCTGTGCTGCGCGATGGCGCCGCCCTCCTTGCGCCATTCCGCTGAATTCGCCGCAACATTCTGTCACACAACCGTAACAGGGGATGACACGACTCGGCTTTCGTGGTGCACTCGACAGGCAACAACCGAGGAGGATGACCATGACGATCACATCGCATCTGGTGGAACTGCGCAGAAAGCATGAAACCCTCTCGGAAATGGTCGAAGAGGCGCAGCGCAGCCCCGGGATCGATGATCTGAAGATCGCCGAACTGAAAAAGCAGAAGCTGAAGATTAAGGAAGAGATCACCCGCCTCAGCGCGCACTAACCTTTCCGGGCGCTGGCCCGCGCGGCCAGCGCCGCACCTCCTGCGATCAAAAGGGCCGCCAAGGCAATGGTCCAGGTCGGCTTTGCGATTCCCGCCGCCACCAGCGCCAAGGTGGACAAGAGCGGGGCCGCATAGCTCGCGACGCCCAGAAGCTGGATGTCGCCCCGCTTCATGCCGATGTCCCAGGTGAAGAAGGCCGCCCCGACCGGCCCGATCCCCAGCGCCAGCACCGCCGCCCAGCCCAGCGGGCTGACGGGCCAGACCGTTTCTTCCAGCGCCAGATGGCTGATCACCGACAGCGCCGCCGTCGCCAGGCAGAACACCGTCACGCTTTCGGTCGGCACCGCGCCCAACCGCCGCGACAGGATCGAATAGCTGGCCCAGGTCAGCGAGCACAGGAAGGCCAGCCCCATGCCGAGGGAGGAACCGCTGGCCTCCCCTCCCCGCCCCAGCACGATCATCGCCGCGCCCGAGAAGGCGATCAGCGCGCCGATCACATGCGGCGCCCGCAGCCGTTCCCCAGGCAGAAATCCGGAGAACAGTACGATGAACAGCGGCCAGAGATAGGCGATAAGCCCGGTCTCTGCCGTGGGTGACAGCCGGAATGCGGTGAAATACAGAAGATGATAGCCGAAAAGGCCGATGATTCCGAAAGCATAAACCTTCCAGCTTACCCCCCGCAGCACGCCGAACCCTTGGCGCGCGGTCCAGGCCAGCCCGATCATCCCGCCGATCCCGAAGCAGATCGCGTTCAGGAGGAGTGGCGGGACCGGCGCGCTGCCGATGGTGAACAGCGCCAGCAGCGACCACATCAGGATTGCAGTGCCGCCGATGAGCGTCGCTTTCTGCTTGGTCATTTCAGCGGGCAGTATTTCGGCCGGGGGGTGACGCTGCGGAAACGGGCGCGCACTTCCTGCAGTCGTGGCAGGATATCCGGGTTCAGCACGCCGCGCGCCATCGCGATCTGATAGGTGGAATGGTGCGGGTTGGAGTTCGCCTCGTTCACCAAGGGCCCGCGGTCGCTGAGGAGGATGTCGATCCCGAGGATGCCATGCCCGTCCAGGCAGGCATGGGCCGCCCGGGCCGTCGCCAGCGCCCCCGCGAAATCCGGCAGGGTTTCCCCCGCCAGTGCGATCCCGGTGACGATGTTCGTTTCGCGATCAACCCCGCCCATCCGCCTCCGGTCCTGCTCGCGCAATATGCGGCCCGAGACCAGGTCGACCGCGGCATAGCCGCCCAGCGGCCCGGCCAGGCTGTCGACCGTCGCACCCGGTGCGGGGGTCTTCAGCACCGCATACAGCGGTTCCGGACCCCGCCCGGCATCGGCCGTCACCACCCGCAGCGTGCCGATGACCGGACCGATCAGCCGCGCGAGACCGGGATGCGGGTGCACGATCTCGGCGAAAATGTAGCCCTCGGCATGCTTTGCCCAAAGCTCGGTCACCAGGTCTGCAGCCGCCACCCGCCGCCCGTCGCCAAGCCGCAGATTGTCCTCGTCCTCCCAGGCTTCCAGCCGGACCGCGCCCACCCCGACAGAGCCGTGGACCGGCTTGCCAAAACAGGGCAGCGCCCCTGGTTCGCGCAGATAGGCCAGCACCGCCCTGGGATCGGGAAGCCAGCGGTAGCCGCGACCGGGATCGGCAGTTGCAGCGACCGCCCTCGTCTCCGCGACCGGCAACCCGGACGCGCGGAAAAGCGCATCGGCGTGCAGCTTGTCCCGGGTCCGCTCGCGCGCTTCCGGTGTCCACGACGGGTTCAGCGCAGTGTTCAGCGCCAGATTCGGCCGACTTCCGATGAAGCTCCGCCGTTCGGCCCAGGTCAGGCCGGGCCGCCAGGCGCCATGCAGGAAATAGTCTTCCGCCGAAAGCCGTCTCGACCCCAGCGACAGCAGCATCGTCTCCAGCCCGATCCGCCCGGCCGAGACGCCGCGCTGCTTCGATGCGAATTCCGTCGCGGTCCGGAAGTTGAACCGCCGCGTCTTGGGCTTGTGCGTCAGGATATCGGTCATCTGGTGTTTCTATGCGCCACGACGAACGGCCTCAATCGTCCTGCGTCGATCGAGGCCGCGCTGTTGCACACCGGCCATCCCGGCGCCGGTTTTCCCGCCGAATGTTCAGACGAAGAACTGACCGCCGTTCGCGCTGATGGTGGACCCGGTGATAAACCCGGCCTCGTCCGACGCCAGGAATGCGACGCAACGCGCGATCTCCTGCGGCTCGCCAAGGCGGCCTGCGGGAATCTGCGCGATGATCGATTCCCGGACCTTTTCAGGGACCGCCATCACCATTTCGGTGGCGATGTAGCCCGGGCAGATCGCGTTTGCGGTGATCCCCGCGCGCGCCCCTTCCTGCGCCAGGCTTTTCACGATGCCGAGATCGCCCGCCTTGGTGGCCGCATAGTTCACCTGCGCGAACTGGCCCTTCTGGCCATTGATCGAGGATATCACGATGACGCGGCCGAACTTGCGGTCACGCATCCCGTTCCACACCGGATGGACGGTGTTGAACACGCCGGTCAGGTTGGTGTCGATCACCTGATGCCACTGGTCGCGCGTCATCTTGTGGAACGGTGCATCGCGGGTGATCCCCGCATTCGCGACGACGATGTCGATCGGCCCCAGGTCCGCTTCGACCTGAGCTGCCCCGGCGGCGCAGGCGTCATAGTCCGTGACCGACCATTTGTAGGTCTTGATGCCGGTTTCCTTGGTGAAGGCCGCCGCCGCCTCGTCGTTGCCGGCGTAGTTTGCCGCAACCTTGTAGCCCGCCGCCTGCAGCGCGACCGAGATCGCCGCGCCAATGCCGCGCGATCCGCCCGTGACCAATGCAACCCGTGCCATCGTGATTCTCCTCCTTAAGGTAGTTCAGCCTATCCCATTGAAATCCTGTTACCGAAATGAAATCGGGCGCGCAACATTATTGCGCGCCCGATTTAAAGATCGGCATAGGGTGCGGTCTTGCACCCACCGTTCGATTACCGCTCCAGGCACATGGCGACGCCCATGCCACCGCCGATGCACAGCGTCGCGAGACCCTTCTTCGCGCCGCGGCGGCCCATCTCGAACAGGAGCGTGTTCAGGATGCGCGCACCCGAAGCGCCGATCGGGTGGCCGATGGCGATGGCGCCGCCGTTCACGTTCACGATCGACGGATCCCAGCCCATGTCCTTGTTCACCGCGCAGGCCTGCGCCGCGAAGGCCTCGTTCGCCTCCACCAGGTCCAGATCGCCAACCTTCCAGCCCGCCTTCTCCAGCGCCTTGCGGCTGGCGTGGATCGGCCCGACGCCCATGATCGACGGGTCAAGCCCCGCCGTCGCGTAAGAGGCGATGCGCGCCAGCGGGGTCAGCCCGCGCTTGGCGGCCTCTTCCGCCGTCATCAGCACCACCGCTGCCGCGCCGTCATTGATGCCGGAGGCATTCGCCGCGGTGACCGAGCCGTCCTTGACGAAGGCCGGGCGCAGCTTCTGCATGGATTCCAGCGTCGCGCCATGGCGGATGTATTCGTCGGCATCCACCACCGTGTCGCCCTTGCGGGTCTTCACCGTGAACGGAATGATCTCGTCCTTGAACTTGCCGGCCTTCTGCGCGGCTTCGGCCTTGTTCTGGCTGGCCAGCGCGAATTCGTCCTGCATGTCGCGGGAAATCTGCCACTGGTTCGCGACATTCTCGGCGGTCTGGCCCATGTGATAGCCGTTGAAGGCATCCCAGAGCCCGTCCCTGATCATCGAATCGATGAAATTCAGGTCGCCCATCTTCTGCCCGGCGCGCAGATGCGCGACATGCGGCGAGAGGCTCATGCTCTCCTGCCCGCCCGCGACGATGATCTTCGCATCGCCCAGCTGCACGTGCTGCGCCCCCAGCGCCACTGCGCGAAGGCCCGAGCCGCAGACCTGGTTCAGCGACCAGGCGCTTCCTTCCTTCGGCAGGCCCGCCTTGATATGCGCCTGCCGCGCCGGGTTCTGGCCCTGACCGGCGGTCAGCACCTGGCCCAGAATCGTCTCGTCGACCTCGGCCTTGTCGATGCCGGCGCGGGCGACGACCGCCTCGATCACCGCTGCCCCCAGGTCATGCGCTGGGGTGTTGGCGAACGAGCCGTTGAAACTGCCCACGGCGGTGCGGCCCGCCGACACGATTACGACATTGGTCATGGTCTGATCCTCTCCCTGTGCGCCCGAGCAAGTGGCGGCGGCACGGAGCCCCGCACCGCATCACTTCATGCCCTAAGGGCATCTTTCTGCAAGTGCAAGAACCATGGCGTGCCCGGCACAATTCCTGCGCGAATCTGCCTCAGCCCCGCGTAGCCGAGGGGAGGCCCGAGCCCGGGCACCGGCCCGGCCCGACTTCCCGGGCCTCAGGTGCCGCCGCCGCCGGTTCCGGGGTCGGTGGGGGCTTCATCGTCGTCACTGCCGCAGGCTATGGCGCAAAGGACGATGGCGCCGATGATGACCGGTACGATCCAGCCCGAGCGCGGGGCGTTGGCAACCACCTCCGGCTGACCTTCGTCTTCGATCACGACGGGTCCGCCCGCAAAGGCCGGGGCCGAGCCCAGGGCCAGCGATGCGGCCAGCGCGAAGGTTGCGAGCTTCTTCATGTCCTGGATCCTCTTGTTCGGGGCCGGTTTCCTGCCGGCCACCGCACAAGTAGTGCATGTTCCGGCGGATGACGCAATCTTGGCGCGCGGACCCTCCAGGCTTTACCCTGGGTTGCGTCAGACATGATAGGATTGATCAGCCCCGCCGCGCCAACAAGGATATCGCTAGCTCTTGAAATTGGGTCGCCCATGCCGGAAGGCCCGGAAGTCCGGCGTCACCGTCGGTGGGCCGAAGAGATAGCCTTGCAGGCAGCCCACCCCGGCGTCGCGCAGCCATGTCGCCTCGCCCTCGGTCTCCACCGCTTCGGCGACGACATACATTCCAAGCTCTTCCGCCACGGCCATCGCGGCCCGGCAGACCGCCTGTCCGTCGGGCGAGCGGTCGACGTTCTTCACCAGGCTGCCGTCGATCTTGGCGATCTCGAACTTCAGCTCCTGCAACAGACGCAGCGAGGTCGTCCCGGCGCCGAAATCGTCCAGCGCGAAGACGATCCCGTGTTCGCGCATGTCCGACATGAAGGGCTTCAGCACATCCGGCACCTGCAGGGCCGAGGTCTCGTTGATCTCCAGGATCAGATTCGCGCCCAGCCGGGGCGAGTCTTGCAGGGCGCGCCGCAGGATCTCGACCCAGGGGCGATAGCCGACCGACCGCGCCGACATGTTCACCGAGACCCGGATCTGCGGGTTGCGCTGCATCGCCATCAGCCCCAGCTGCAGGGCCGCGCAGTCGATCTCGCGGCCAAGCTGCTGTTCTTCGACGGCGGCCATGAAGTCCCGCGCCGGGATCACCTGGTCGCGCAGGTTCAGAAGCCGGATGAAACCCTCGAAGAAGCCGATGATCGAGGGGTCGCCCGCATAGACCACCGGCTGGAACGCCAGCCGCATCCGCCGGTTCTTCAGGGCCGAGGCGACCATGGCCAGCGTCTCGCGGTCCTGCACCGAGATGGCTGCGGCCAGCGGGCTGGCCAGCGCGGGGTCGCGGTCGAACTTCGACGTCTTGGCTTCCTTCAGATAGCTCATGCAAACCCCCGGCCGGAGCATTCAACTCTCGACACCCTAGGCCTGCACCGGTAAACGGAAGGTCAATATTCTTATTTTGTTCTCGCTCCTCCCATACTCCAAGCCCAAGGCTCGCCGATGGAAAATGCCGACAATTCGATGCGCTGCCCCTGGTGTGGCACCGACCCGCTCTACATGGCCTATCATGATCACGAATGGGGCCGCCCCGAACGCGACCCGCGCCGCCTTTTCGAACTGCTGATTCTCGAAAGCTTCCAGGCCGGGCTCTCCTGGATCACCATCCTGCGCAAGCGCGAGGGGTTCCGCGCGGCCTTCCGGGGCTTCGATCCCGCCGTTCTCGCCACCTGGGGTGAGCCGGAAGTGGCCCGCCTCTTGGCAGACCCCGGCATCGTCCGGCACCGTGGCAAGATCGAGGGTACCATCCGGGGCGCGCAGGCCTTCCTGCGGATCGAGGCGCGCGAAGGCTTCTCGCCCTTCCTCTGGTCCTTCGCCCCGCCTGCCGCTGCCCGCCCGCAAACCCTCGCCGAGGTGCCCGGGCAGACCCCGCAGTCGCTGGCCATGTCCAAGGCGCTGAAGCGCGAAGGCTTCAACTTCGTGGGGCCCACCATCACCTATGCCTTCATGCAGGCCTCCGGCATGGTCAACGACCATCTTGCCGCCTGCCGCTGGGGCTGACCCCTTGGCCTTTTCCTCCCGTCCCGCCATATAGGGGCAAACATCCGCAGGAGTCCGCCATGCTGGGACTGGGCGACAAGCCGCAAGTCGATGCCGATCTGATCAAGGACGTGACCGAGGCCAGCTTCATGGCCGACGTGATCGAGGCCAGCCGCGAGGTGCCGGTCATCGTCGATTTCTGGGCCACCTGGTGCGGCCCCTGCAAGACCTTGGGCCCGATGCTGGAATCCGCCGTCACCGCTGCAGGCGGCAAGGTGCGGATGGCGAAGGTCGATGTCGACAAGAACCAGCGCATCGCCGCGCAACTGCGCATCCAGTCGATTCCCACCGTCTACGCCTTCTGGCAGGGCCAGCCGGTGGACGGCTTCCAGGGCGCCGTGCCCGCTTCGGAGCTGAAGGCCTTCGTCGACCGGGTCTCTGCGCTCGCCGGGGACGGCGGGCTGGCCGAGGCGATCCAGGCCGCCGAGGACATGCTGACCGAAGGCGCCGCCGTCGACGCCGCCGAGACCTTCGCCGCGATCCTGGAGGAGGAGCCGGAGAATGCCGCCGCCTATGGTGGCCTCGTCCGCGCGCATCTCGCGCTCGCGAACCTCGACCAGGCCGAGGGGCTGATCGCCGCCGCCCCTGCGGCCATCGCGAAGTCCAAGGAACTGGACGCCGTCCGCGCCCAGCTGGAACTGGCGAAACAGGCCGCCAATGCAGGCCCCGAGGCCGAGCTGCGCGCCGCCGTCGATGCCAACCCGGATGATCACCAGGCCCGCTATGATCTTGCCGCCGCGCTACTTGCCGCCGGGAACCAGAAGGAGGCCGTGGACCAGCTTCTCGAACTGTTCCGCCGTGACCGCGACTGGAACGATGGCGCCGCCAAGGCGCAGCTCTTCACGATCTTCGAGGCGCTGAAGCCGCAGGACCCCATCGTCCTCGCCGGACGGCGCCGTCTCTCGTCGATGATATTTGCCTGATCCCTGACCCGGGCTAGCTGATGCCCATGATCACCGCTGCCGACCTGCCGGATACCCTTCCGGTCTTCCCTCTGCCGGGGGCACTCATGCTCCCCCGGGCACGGCTGCCCCTGCATATCTTCGAGCCGCGCTATCTGGCGATGGTCGAGGACTGTCTGAAGACCAGTCACCGGCTGATCGGGATGATCCAGCCCCGCGAAACCCCGGCCGGGGAACAGCGCCTGCAGGCGATCGGCTGCGCGGGAAGGCTGACCGGGTTTTCCGAGACCGAGGATGGTCGCTACATGGTCACCCTCTCCGGCATCTCGCGCTACCGGGTGAAGGAGGAGGTGCAGGGCTTCACCCCCTACCGCCGCTGCCTGGTGGATTGGACCCCTTTCACCCGCGACCTCGGCCCCGCCGAGGAGGATCCCGGCTTCCGGCGCGCGGATTTCATCGGGCTCCTTGCGCGCTACTTCACCAAGCTGAACCTGTCGACCGACTGGAGCAGCCTGAAGGAGGCCGAGACGGAGCTGCTGATCAACTCGCTTTCCATGCTCTGCCCCTTCTCGCCCGAGGACAAGCAGGCGCTTCTGGAAGCCCCCACCCTGGCCACGCGCCGGGAGACCATCGTCACCCTGATCGAATTCGCCCTCCGTGGGGGCGGTGAAGAGGAGATCCTGCAATGAGCGAGCCCGCCGACCGGAGGATGCTGGAGGCGCTGGTCTGCCCCGTCACCCATGCGGTGCTGACCTATGATGCCGAGAAGCAGGAGCTGATCTCGAAGGCGGCGCATCTGGCCTTTCCGATCCGCGACGGCATCCCGGTCATGCTGGTCAGCGAGGCGCGGGAGCTGGAGTAGGTGCCCGCGCGTGGGCAGGTTTGCGGGACAAGCAAATTCAACGGGTTGGCTGCGGGCGTTAACCGGATGGTAAGGGATGGTTCTGCGTAGGGTGCGCTACAGCGCACCATTCCGACGGTGCGCTATAGCGCACCCTACGCCCGGATCGTATCTCCCGGCTGCAGAGTCGGGAACAGCTCCTCCACCTGCGACGCCTCGGGCGCTTCGGCGATGATCTTCGCGGCTTTCCGCCCGATTTCCAGTCGGCAGGCGTCCATCGTCGCCAGCTTGCGGGGCAGGCCGTCCAGAAGCTCCACCCCGTTGAAACCCGCGAGGCCGATGCGGCCGGGCACGTCGAGGCCCTGGGCGAGGCAGTAGAGCAACCCCCCCGCCCCGATCATATCGTTGGAGTAATACAGAAAATCCACGTCCGGCGTCCGGTTCAGCACCGCTGCCGTCATCTCGCGGCCCTTCAGGAGCGCCGAGCCGCCGGAATAGAATTCGCGGTCGACGAGCGTGAGGCCTGCCTTGGACAGCGCCTCCTCGAACCCCGCCAGCCGTTTCTTGGCGCGGAAGTCGTTCGGCATCTGGGTGCCGAGGAAGGCGATCTTGCGGTAGCCCGCGGCAATGATCGCCTCGGCCATCTGCCGCCCGGCGCGGCGGTGGGAAATGCCGACGGCGTGGTTGATGGGGTCGCCGTCGATATCCATGATCTCGACGATCGGGATGCCGGCACGGGCCAGCATGGCGCGGGAGGCGGTGGAATGTTCCAGCCCGGCGATGATCATCCCCGAGGGGCGCCAGCTGAGCATTTCGTAGATGACGCTTTCCTCGCGGTCGGGCAGGTAGTTGGTGACGCCGACCACGGGTTGCAGGCCGGTGCCTTCCAGCGTTTCGGAAATGCCGGTCATCACCTCCGGAAAGACCATGTTCGACAGCGAGGGGATGACGACGCCGACCAGATTCACCCGCTGGCTGGCCAGCGCGCCTGCGATCTTGTTCGGGACGTAGCCAAGGGCGCGGGCGGCCTCCAGCACCTTTTCGCGGGTGGGGGCCGAGACATCGCCCCGGTTGCGCAACACCCGGCTGACCGTCATTTCGCTGACCCCGGACGCCTCGGACACGTCGCGGAGGGTGAGGGTGTGGCGCGGGTCGGGGGTGGGTTTGGTCAAGGCGCTGATCCGGCAGGGGCAGTTCTTTCCTTGTTAGCGCCAAAGACAAGGCTTGTCCAAGCCGGTTTCACCTGCTAATGTTACCGCTAACAGCCGCAAGTGCTGGCCATATCTGGCGCCTCCTGCAAGCTCTCAAACTGGATGCGACAGACCAAGGGGGAGGTAGTGGGCCAAACTTGCCTCCCCTTTTCTTTTGCCGAAGGTTGAAAAAGGCGCGGTTTCGTCGCATGACGGGCGCAGGTTCCGGCACGGGGCCCCGTAGCTCAGGGGATAGAGCGGCCGCCTCCTAAGCGGCAGGTCGATGGTTCGAATCCATCCGGGGTCACCATCCTTTGCTTCCCGCATTGAAATCAATCGGATAGGCTGTCCGCCAAGGCTGGCGGAGGGTGGTTGGATGCGGCGGATTGCGGTTCTGGACATCGGCAAGACCAACGCCAAGCTGCTGGTCGTGGACCTTGCGACCGGGGCCGAGGACGTGCTGGCGCGGGCGCCGAATGCGGTCCGGCGGGACGGGCTTTATCCGCATCATGACATGGACGCGTTGTGGCACTTCGTGCTGTCCGGCCTGACGCTGGCGGCGGCGCGTGGGGTGGAGGCGGTGTCGATCACCACGCATGGCGCGGCCTGTGCGCTGGTGGATGCGGAGGGCGATCTGGTGCTGCCGATGCTGGATTACGAGCATGACGGGCCAGAGTCCTGTGCGGCGGAGTATGAGGCGGTGCGGCCCGGATTCGAGGAGACGGGATCGCCGCGCCTGCCGGTGGGTCTGAACCTTGGGGCGCAGGTTTTCTGGCTGGAGCGGGCGTTTCCCGACGCCTTCGCTCGGGTGCGGCATGTCCTGACCCTGCCGCAATACTGGGCCTTCCGCCTGTCGGGCGTGTCGGCGAGCGAGGCGACCTCGCTGGGATGCCATACCGACCTGTGGAACCCGGGGGAGGGTCGGTTTTCCTCTCTGGTGTCCCGGATGGGATGGGAGTCGCTGTTCCCGCCGGTGCGCAAGGCGGCGGAGGTTCTGGGGCCGATCCTGCCGGAAGTGGCGGCGGCGACAGGGTTGCCTGCGGGGACGCCGGTGCTGTGCGGCATCCATGATTCCAATGCGTCCCTGGTGCCGCATCTCGCGAAGGCGCCCTGCGGGGTGCTGTCGACGGGGACCTGGATGATCGTCATGGCCTTGGATGGGCTGGCCGTGGCGCTGGACGCAGGCCGCGACGTGCTGGTGAACGTGAATGCGCTGGGCCAGCCGGTGCCGACGGCGCGGTTCATGGCGGGCCGCGAGCTGGAGGAGATCATGACGGGGCGGATCGTGGACCCCTCCGAGAGGGATCTGCGGGCAGTTCTGGCGGGTCGGGTGATGGCAATGCCGTCCCTGCATCCGGGGACGGGGCCGTTTCCCGGCAAGCGCTTTGGCTGGATCGGAGGCGAGCCGGAGGGCGGGGCGCGGATGGCGGCGGCGTCCTTCTATGCGGCGCTGGTGGGGGCGGAGTGTCTTGATCTGGTAGGGGCCGAGGGGCCGGTGATCGTGGAGGGAGCTTTCGGGGGGAACCTCGCCTTCCTGCGGATGCTGGCGACGGTGACAGGGCAGGTGGTGCGCGGCTCGGGCGCGGGAGCGGGGACGGGGCTGGGGGCCGCGTTGCTGGCGGGGCCGTTGCAGGCGGAGGGGCCGAGGCCGGTTGACGTGTTGCCGGAAACTGATCCCGTGTGGACCGGCTATGCGCGCGCCTGGCGGGAGGCGGCGGCGCGGTGGTGAGGCTCCTCGTGCGCTTCGCTTCTCGTCGCTGGCAAGGAGGAGGCGAAGCCGAACGAGGAGCGGTCAGGGCAGGTGGAAGGTTTCCGTCAGCGGGACCGCCACCGGGGAGCCGTCGGGGTTGGTGGCCATGATGTCGCCCATATAGGCCCACCAGCGCTGCATCACCGGGTGGTTCGGCAGGTCCTCCATCGCATGGTCGTCGCGGCGTTCGAGGTAGCCGAAGAGGGTCTGCGTCTCAGGATCGAGGTGGATCGAATAGTTCGAGATGCCGCTGTCCTTCAGAAGCTGCACGAGGTCCGGCCAGATTTCGTCATGGCGGCGGGTGTATTCGGCCTCCATCCCGGGGTTGAGGCGCATCTTGAAGGCGTGGCGTTGCATCAGGCGTCCTTTCGTCTGCGGGCGCGGAAATCGGCCAAAAGGTTGGGGAGCAGGACCGAGGCGATCAGGAGGATGCCGATCACGCCGGTCTGCATGTGGCCGGTGATGTTCATCAGGCCCATGCCGTTCCGCAGATTCAGGATGATCAGGATCGAGAGGAACACGCCGGTCATGCTGCCCTTGCCGCCGAAGATCGAGACGCCGCCGAGGAGGACCATCGTGATGATGTCCAGCTCGAACCCGAAGGCGGTGTCACCACGGACCGAGCCGAGGCGAGCGGCGTAGAGCAGGCCGCAGAGGGCGGAGATCAGGGCGGAGAGGAGGAAGAGGACGGTCTTCACGCGGGCGACGTTCAGGCCGGAGAAGCGGGCGACCTCGGCATTGGTGCCGATGACGATGACCTGTCGCCCGAAGGATGAGCGATGGAGCACCATGCCGAGGAGGAGGAGCAGGGCGAAGAACAGGAGGATGGAGAGCGGGATCGGGCCGATCAGACCCTTCTGGCCGAGGTCGGTGAACCAGCGGGGGAAGTTGCCGAGGGAATTGTCCTTGACCAGCACGCGGGCGAGGCCGCGGAAGCCGATCAGCATGGCAAGGGTGACGACCAGCGAGGGGATGCCGACCCGGGCGATCAGCGCGGCGTTGAGGAGGCCCGCGGCAAGACCCGCGGCGAGGCAGATCAGGATGGCGAGGCCCCCGGGCGTTCCGGCGTTGACGAGATAGCCGAACAGTGCGGCAGAGAGGCCCATGATCGAGGCCACGGAGAGGTCGATCTCGGCGTTGAGGATGACGAGGGTCATGACCAGCGAGACGATGATCTTCTCGATGGAAAGCTGGAACAGGTTGATCTGGTTCTGGACCGTCAGGAATTCCGGCGCGAAACTGGCGTTGAGGGCGAGGGTGCATAGGAAGACGGCGAGGAGACCGGTTTCCCAGGGGGTGAGGAACCGGGTCATTCCGCGCGCCCTTTCCGTAGGCGGGCGAGCTGGCGGTTGGCGAGCGTGTCCAGCGTGACGGCGGCCATGATCAGGCCTCCCAGCAGCGCATCGCGCCAGAATTCGCTGACCACGGCCCAGCGGGTGAGCGAATTGTCGATGGTGTCGACCAGCAGCGCGCCGATCAGGACGCCGATCATCGAGCCGGAGCCGCCCATGATCGAGACCCCGCCGACGACCACGGCGGCGATGGACTTGAGCTCGAACCCCATGCCCGCGACGACGGTGATGTTGCCGAACTTCGCCAGGAACAGGAAGCCGGAGAGACCGGCGAAGGCGCCGCTGATGATAAAGGCGGTCAGGACCACGCGGCGGGCGTTGATCCCGGCCATGACGGCGGCGTCGGGGTTGGAGCCGACGGCGTAGAAGCGCCGGGCGGGGCGCAGGAAGGTGAGCGCGAGGCCGGTGACGAGGCAGGCAGCCAGCGCGAGAAGGACGGTGACGCGGATGTCGAGGCCCAGGATCGAGAAGGCATTGGCCGAGGGCAGGTCGACCAGCCATTGCGGCAGGCTGGCGGTGGTGATGGTCTTGGCGTCGGACCATTCCACCAGGAAGCTGCGGTAGAGCGCCAGGGTGCCGAGAGTCACGATGATGGCCGGCACCCGGCCGAAGGCGATGATGATCCCGTTCAGGGCCCCGAAGGCGCCGCCGAGCGCCATGCAGGACAGGACGGCGAGGACGGGGTGCAGGTCCGGCATCGCGCCCAGAAGCTGGCCGGTCATATAGGCCACGACGCCGAGGATCGAGCCTGCCGAGAGATCGATGTTGCGGGTCATGATCACGATGGCCTGGCCGACCGCGATGGGCAGCACCACGGCGGCGGAGGTGCTGATCCGGGTGAACATGCGGGGCGAGAGATAGCCCTCGATCTGGGTGGCGAAGAAGAGGATCGTGGCGAGCAGCGCCAGCGCCAGCGCGAGAATGCGCAGGGTCTGCGGCGAGGCGCGGGAGAGGAGGCCGGTCATTTCGGGCCCCCGCTGGCACGGGTTGGGGCGGTTTTCAGATTGAGCGCTGACGCGCAAGCCTTTTGTCTCGCCTCTGCGCGTGAAGAACGCGCAACCGGCTCGGGCTTTTGCCTCCGGCGGGGATATTTGGAGACAGAAAATGCGAAGGTCATGCAGCGGGCCTTTCGGCGCTGGCCTGTCCGGCGGCGAGGGCGATGACCCGCTCTTGTGTGGCCTCTTCGATGGGGAGGATTCCGGCCTGCCGCCCTTCGCGCATGACGAGGACGCGGTCGGCGAGCGCCAGCACCTCGGGCAGGTCGGAGGAGATGACGAGGATAGCGACACCTTCGGCGGCGAGCTGGCGGATGATGGCGTGGACCTCGGCCTTGGCGCCGACATCGATGCCACGGGTGGGTTCGTCGAAGATCAGGACGCGGGGTTTCGTCTCCAGCCACTTCGCCAGCATCACCTTCTGCTGGTTGCCGCCGGAAAGCTTGCCGACCTCGACGCCGGTGTCGGGGGCGCGGATGGCGAGGCGCTTGCGGTAGGTCTCGGCCATGGCGGATTCGGCAGCGCGGTCGATGAGGCCGAAGGGTTTCAGGAGTTTCCCCAGGCTCGCCAGCGAGATGTTGGCGAAGATCGACATGGGCATGGCCAGGCCCAGCTTGCGGCGGTCTTCCGAGACATAGGCGATGCCGAGGTCCATCGCCTGCTGCGGGGTGGCGATGCGGACCTGGCTTCCGGCGAGGGTGATGGCGCCTTCGGTCGCCGGGGCGATGCCGAAAAGGGAGAGGGCGACGTCGGTGCGCCGCGCGCCGACAAGACCGGCGAGGCAGAGAACCTCGCCCTTGTGCAGGTCGAAGCTGATGTCGTGGAAGGTGCCCGCAAGGCCAAGGCCGTGGACGGAGAGCAGGGGTTCCCCATGCGGGTTGGCGGCGGTCTTGACGGCGAAGCTTTCCAGCGCGCGACCGACCATGTCCTTGACGAGGCCGTCTTCCGTGACTTCGGCGATGGGTCTGGTGGAGATATGCGCGCCGTCGCGGATCACGGTGACTCGGTCGGCGATGCGGAAGATCTCGTCCAGGCGGTGGGAGATGTAGATCACCGCGACACCCTGCACTTTCAAGGCGCGGGCGATGTCGAGGAGGCGAGCGACCTCATGCGCGGAAAGGCTGGCGGTCGGCTCGTCCATGATCAGGACCTTGACCTTCAGCGACAGCGCACGAGCGATTTCGACGGTCTGCTGTTCGGCCAGCGTCAGGCCGGAGGCGGGGCGGCGGACGTCGAGTTTCACGCCGAGGGGGGCGATCAGGGCCTCGGCCTCGCGATAGATCTGGGACCAGCGCATGATGCGGCCCTTGGCGCGGTTCGAGATGAAGATGTTCTCGGCGACGTTGAGGTCGGGGAAGACCATCGGTTCCTGATAGATCGCAGCGATCCCCGCGTCTTGCGCGGCTTCGGTGGAGCGGAGCGTTACCGGCTGGCCCTCGACCCGGATCGTCCCGCTGTCAGGCTGGTGGACGCCGGTCATGATCTTGATCAGCGTGGATTTGCCCGCGCCGTTTTCGCCGACGATGGCATGGACCTCGCCCGGAAGGACGGTGAGGCTCATGTCCTTCAGCGCCTGGGTGGCGGCGAAGCTTTTGGACAGGCCTTGAAGTTCCAGGACCGGCTGGGTCACGGGGCGGGTTCCGGTTGAAAGGGGAAGGGGGCCGCGCGTGGCGACCCCCAGGGAGCAAAGCGGCCTCAGTTGGCGGCGGCTTCGACGTTGTCCTTGGTGTAGACGGTGAAGGGCCCCATCAGGATGCGCTTGGCGCCCGGACGGCCGGGGTCTTCCTCGATCTTGTAGGCGCCCATGCGTCCGGCGTTGAATTCCTCGCCGACCTCGCCCTTGATCGCGCCGGTCGCCAGCGCATAGGAGGCCTGGTAGGTCAGGTAGCCGAGGTCGACGAAGCTCCAGAGTGCGAACTGCGGGGCGCAGCCGTTCAGCGAATAGCTGACCATTTCGGCCGGAAGCCCGAGGCCCGAGACCTTGACCTTTTCGCACAGCCCCTCGTCCTGCATGGCCTTGGCGGCGGCGACGATGCCGACGGTGGTGGGGGACATGATCACCTTCAGGTCGGGATATTTGTCCACCAGGCCGAGCGCCTTGTTGTAGCTCTCTTCGGACTGGTCGTTGCCGTAGACGACGTCGACCAGCTTCAGATCCTTGTATTTGGCATCCTCGGCCAGGACCTTCTTCATCGCGTCGATCCAGGCGTTCTGGTTCGCGGCGTCCGGGCTGGCCGAGAGCACGGCGAATTCGCCCGCGCCGCCGGCGAGGTCATAGGCCATGTCGGCCATCACCGTGCCGATCGAGCCGAAATCGACCTGCGCCACGAAGAAGGCCTCGCCCGCGCCGTTCGGGATCGGGCTGTCCCAGGTCACGACCTTGGTGCCCGCCGCTGCCGCCGCTTCGGCGGCCGGGGCGATCTGGTCGCCCGCGTTGTTCGACAGCATCACGACATTCTGCTTCTGCGTGGTCGCGGTGGTCAGCATCTCGATCTGGCCCGCGGCGGAGTTTTCCGGCGTCGGGCCGATGAATTCCAGCTTGCCGGTCGAACCAAGCTCTGCCGCAGCCTCTTGCGCGCCGCGGTTGGCCTGGTCGAAGGGCAGGATGCCGAGGAATTTCGGCAGCAGGACCGCGTTCACTTCCTGGCCGGGGGTCGCGGTAACGGGGTCCGCCATCGCGGTCGAACCCATCAGGGTCGCAAGACCTGCCGCGAAGGCAAGGCCGGTGAGTTTCATCATCATGTGTCGTCTCCTCCCGTTTATGTTCCCCTGCCGTCCCCTCCTCAGGCTGCGGTCAGGACCTTGGCTTCCTTTGGGTCGATCAGGATCACCTCGACGCCCAACTGGCGCAGGTGATCCAGCAAGTGCGGCGGTGCGCCGGTATCGGTGACCAGCGTCGAGACGCGGGCCAGCGGGCAGACCACCATGTTGCCGCGCGCCTCGAACTTCGTGCTGTCGGCGACGACGACCAGTTTCTCGGTGCGGGAGAGGAGCTTCGCCTCGGCCCGGGCCACCAGCGGGTCGCTTTCGATGATGCCCAAGGGCGTGATCGAATAGCAGGACATGAACATCTTCGAGGCGGCGAAATGCTGGATCGCGTCCTCGTCGAAGGGGGACAGGATGATCCCGGCCTCGCGATACAGCTCGCCCCCCGGCAGGACGACGCGGTTCGCCGAATGGGCGATGAGTTCCTGCGCGATGGGGAAGGAATTGGTCAGCACCTGCATCCGGTGACGGCGCAGGCATTGCGCCAGAAACCAGGTGGTCGAGCCCGCATTCAGGATGATCGAGTCGCCGTCCTGGCAGAGGTTGGCCGCGCCTTGCGCAACGGCGCGCTTGAGATCGGCGTTGAGCGTCTGGCTGGCATCGAAGGAGGGCGCGGTCAGCGGGGTCTGGGTGGAGGCCACCGATTCCGCGCCGCCGTGGACGCGGCGAAGCTGGCCGGAATCCTCCAGCTTCGCAAGGTCGCGCCGCAGCGTGGCGACCGAGGCGCCGGTCACGCCGACGAGGTCGGCCACCCGGACGATGCCCTTGTCCCGAAGCCGGGTCAGGATCAGCTGCCATCTTTCGCGTTCATGCATCATGACGGGAAGGCTGTCAGAATCGCTCATATCCGTCAACAAGCAATCGCAATGCTGCATTGCGGAAGAATCTCCGCGACGCAGAATGCGCATTGTTGATTGACTGTGAGCGTTTCGCCCCTATCCTGCGGGGCAACTCCTTTCAGCCGAAGTCGGACCGATGACCCAGGAAATCACCCTAAAGTCCCTGTGGGACGACGCTTACGCCGCCGCATTGGATGAGCCGGGCAAGCTTCTGTATCGGTCGAACCTGCTGGGGTCGGACCTGCGGATCACCAATTTCGGCGGGGGGAACACCAGCGCGAAGGTGATGGCGGTGGATCCGTTGAGCGGCGAGCCGGTGGAGATCTTGTGGGTCAAGGGGTCGGGCGGGGACATCGGGTCGATGAAGCTGGATGGATTCGCGACGCTGTACATGTCCCGGCTGATGCAACTCAGGGCACAGTATCGCGGGCTGGATCAGGAAGACGCAATGGTCGAGGCTCTGGGGCATACGATCTTCAACCTGAACCCGCGCGCGCCTTCCATTGATACCTGGCTGCACGGGTTTGTGCCCTACCGGCATGTCGATCATGTCCATTCCGATGCGGTGATCGCGATTGCGGCTTCCGCCGACCAGGTGCGGCTGACGGAGGAGATTTTCGGGGGCGAACTGGGCTATCTGCCCTGGCAGCGACCGGGGATCGACCTGGGGATCAAGCTGGGCCGGATGGCAGAGGAGAACCCGCAGCTGAAGGGCGTGGTGCTGGGGCAGCATGGCCTTTTCACTTGGGCGGACACGGCGAAGGACTGCTACCTGCTGACGCTGGAGATGATCAACAAGGCCGCGGTCTGGCTGGAGGCGCACGTGAAGCGTCCGGTGTTCGGCGGCGAGAATGTGGCCTCGCTAGCCGCTGACGACCGGAAGGCCACGGCCCGGCGGCTGATGCCGCTGATCCGGGGGCGCATTTCGGCGGGGGCGCATATGGTGGGGCATTTCACCGATGCGCCGGAAGTGCTGGAATTCGTGAACTCCCGTTCGCTTGACGATCTGGCCCCGATGGGGACCTCATGTCCCGACCATTTCCTGCGGACGAAGATCAAGCCGTTGGTGGTGCCCGCGGATGCCGATGCGGCGGCGCTGGACGCTTTGATCGCGGGCTACCGGGCGGATTACGCGGCCTATTACCACCGTTGCAAGCGGCCCAATTCCCCCGCGATGCGCGACCCGAACGCGGTGATCTATCTGGTGCCGGGGGTGGGGATGCTGTCCTTTGCCAAGGACAAGGCGACGGCGCGGATTTCGGCGGAATTCTATGTCAACGCGATCAATGTGATGCGTGGCGCCTCGGGCGTTTCCCGCTATCAGGGCCTGCCGGAGCAGGAGGCCTTCGACATCGAATACTGGCTTCTGGAGGAAGCGAAGCTGCAGCGGATGCCGAAGCCGAAACCGATGGCGGGGCGGGTGGCCTTCATCACCGGCGGCGCGGGCGGGATCGGTTCGGCCAGCGCCGAACGCCTGCTGCGCGAGGGCTGCAATGTGGTGCTGGCCGATATCGACCAGAAAGCACTGGATGAGGTCGTGACGGGCCTTGGCAAACGCTATGGCCGCGACATGGTGCGCGGCGTCCTGATGGACGTGACCTCCGAAGCGCAGGTCATCGCGGCGCTGGAATATACGGTCGCCGAATATGGTGGGCTGGATGTGCTGGTGAACAACGCCGGGATCACCTCTGCCGCGGCGGTCGAGGATACGACACTGGCGATGTGGAACAAGACGATGGATATCCTCGCCACCGGCTATTTCCTGGTCGGGCGCGAGGGCTATCGCATCCTGAAGGCGCAGGGGATCGGCGGGGCGATGGTGTTCATCTCGTCGAAGAACGGGGTCGCGGCCTCACCGGGGGCCTCGGCCTATTGCACCGCGAAGGCGGCGGAAATCCATCTGGCGCGCTGCATGGCGCTGGAAGGGGCGCCTATGGGGATCAGGGTCAACGTGGTGAACCCCGATGCTGTCCTGCGCGGCTCGAAGATCTGGAAGGGCGAGTGGAGCGAGCAGCGCGCGGCCTCGAACAAGATCGCGGTTTCCGAGCTGGAGGAGCATTACCGCAAGCGCAGCCTGTTGCAGCGGTCGGTCTTCCCAGAGGACATCGCGGAAGGCGTGTATTTCTTCGCCAGCGACCTGTCGGCCAAGTCGACGGGCAATTTCCTGAACGTGGACGCGGGCAATGCCGTGTCCTTCACGCGCTAGGGGGCGGGGATGCAGGTTTCCGAAGATCTGGTCGGATCGCTGAACGAAGCCGCACGCGTGGCGCATGAGGATGAGTTCGGGGCGTTGGGGCGGAAGCTTCAACGCCGGGGCGTGGACATCGAGGCGCTGGTCGCCCGGGCGATGGCCTGGTCGGTCGCGGTGCCGACTTGGGGCGTGGGTACCGGCGGCACCCGCTTCGCCCGCTTTCCGGGCAGGGGAGAGCCGCGCAATATCCACGACAAGCTGGCCGATTGCGGGGTGATCCAGCAGCTGACGCGGGGGACGCGGACCGTCAGCCCGCATATCCCCTGGGACAAGGTAAGCGATTACAACGCCTTGCGGCAGGAAGCGGCGCAGTATGGGCTGGGGTTCGACGCGGTGAACTCCAACACCTTTCAGGACCAGGCGGATCAGGGGTTGAGCTACCGCTACGGGTCGCTGGCCAATGCCAGGGCGGACATCCGGGCGCAGGCGGTAGCGCATAACCTGGAATGCATCGAGATCGGCAAGGCCCTTGGTGCCACGGCACTGACGGTCTGGATCGGGGACGGGACCAACTTTGCCGGTCAGCAAAGCCTGAGCGGCATGTTCGAGAACTACCTTGCGGCGATGGAAGAGATTTATGCGGCGCTGCCCGCGAACATGGCGCTGTTCATCGAGCACAAGATGTACGAGCCAGCCTTCTATTCGACGGTGATTTCGGACTGGGGCTCGTCGCTGATGGCGGCTCAAGCCTTGGGGCCGAAGGCGAAATGCCTGGTCGATCTTGGCCACCATGCGCCCAACGTGAACATCGAGCAGATCGTGGCCCGGCTGGTCCATGTCGGCCGGCTGGCCGGGTTCCACTTCAACGATTCGAAGTATGGGGATGACGATCTGGACAGCGGTTCGGTCGATCCGTTCCGGCTGTTCCTGGTGTTCAACGAACTGGTCGAGGCGGAACTGCGCGGGGCCAAGGGCTTCGCCCCCAGCTACATGATCGACCAGAGTCACAATGTGACCGATCCGATCGAAAGCCTGATGGGGTCGGCGGTGGAAATCGCGCGGGCCTATGTGCAGGCCTCGCTGGTGGACCGGAAGGCGCTGGCAGAGGCGCAGGAGGCCAATGACGTGATGGCCGCGCATCGCACGCTGAAGGCCGGGTTCCTGACCGATGTATCGCCGATCCTGGCCGAGGCGCGGATGCGGCAGGGCGGGGCCTTCGACCCGATCGCCGCCTATCGCGCCTCGGGCTATCGCGACCGGGTGGCGCAGGAGCGGCCGGAGGTGAAGGGCTCGTCTTCCGGCATCGTATGACTCCGCACCGGAGGGGAGGCCGGTTGGATGACAAAGCACTCGATCATCGACGAAAGCCGCGCCTTCTGGGACGAGGTGGTGCATCCGTTCCTGGCGGGGCGCTTCCCGAATGAGACGGCGCAGATGGCGGCGGGGGTCTTCGGCTACGGGTCGGAGGTGTTGCGGCTGGATGACGACTATTCCACCGACCATCACTTCGGCCTGCGGGTGAACATTCTGCTGCCCGAGGCGGTGATGGCCTCGCACGGGGCGATGATCGAGGAAGCGCTGGCCGAGGGCCTGCCTTCCGCATGGCGGGGCCGCGAGCTGCGCGAGGGGTATACGCGAACGAAGGGCGTGGCGTTGGCGTCGCTGGAACATCATCTGCGGTCGACCATCGGGCTGGACCATCCGCCCGCCACCCATGCGGAATGGCTTTCGATCCCCGAGGAAGACGTGATGCACGTCACCGCCGGAGAGGTCTGGCACGACCCCTCACGCCGGTTCTCGGCGGTGCGGGCGGCCCTGACGGGCTACTACCCCGAGGAGGTGCGGCTGCGGCGGCTCGCCCATTGGTGCCGGTATTTCAGCGGTATGGGGGTCTATGCGCTGAAGCGCGCACTGCTGCGCGAGAACGAGCTTTACGCCAGCACCACCTTTGCGCGGTCCTTGCGCTGGGGGGTGCAGATGGCCTTCCTGCTGGACCGCCAGTATTACCCCTACGACAAGTGGCTGACCACGATGTTCCACCGACTGCCCCGGATGGGCGCGCGGCTGGCCCCCATCGTGGAGGAGGCGCCGAAGCTTTCCACGCCCTGGGAGCGGAAGCTGGACCTGTTGCACCAGATGTCCGACGTGCTGGACGCCGCGATGGTCGAGGACGGGCTGATCGCGCCGCATGCGCGTTACAAGGTCTCGGCAACCTCCGGCTACCGGCTGCTGGAATCGGCCTATGCGGAACTGATCCGCAAATGCCCGGCAGAGATCCGGGGCATCGTTCCGCAATGGGAACAGGTGCATTGGGAGGGGTTCCATTCCGAATTCGTCGCCGGGGTGGGGCTGGAGGACTGGCGGCGGATGCTGCTTCTGGAGGAATGCGAATGAACGGTTATGAACGGGTGATGGCCACGATCAACCACCAGCCGGTGGACCGCACGCCCATCGACTGCTGGCTCTATCAGAAGCAGTTCCTGGAGCGGCTGGAAGCCGATTACGGCCCGCGCGAGAAGTTCATCGAGGAATTCGGCATCGACGTCTTTGTCGGCCTGATGCCCTTCCCCAACCAGCACGGCCGCAGGTTCGATATCCATGAACTGGCCGACGTGCCGCTGGAAGACCCGCGCGACCCGAAATGGCTGAACTTCACCGACTGGAACTACGATTTCGGCGGCACGAACATCGCCACCGCGATCCGCGACCACAAGGGCAAGCGCTGCGTGCTGGCGCATTGCTGGGGGATGGTGGAGGGGACGTCTTCGTTCCTGGGAATCGAGAACTGCTGGATGAACCTGGGCGGCAATCCCGACCTGATGGCTGCCTTCTTCGACCGCTACGCCGACTGGCTGTGCGTCCAGGTCGACCAGATGATCGAGGCGGGCGTGGACATGATGACGCTGTCGGACGACTGGGGGTCGAACGGGACGATGCTGTTCAGCCCGAAGTCCTGGCGGGCTCTGATCAAGCCCTATGCGATGCGGGTGGTGCAGCATGCCCGCAGCCGGGGAATGCCGGTCAACCTGCATTCGGATGGCTACATCCTGCAGGTCGTCGATGACATCATCGAGATGGGCTACACCTCTTGGCATCCGGTGCAGGAAAGCGCCGGGATCGACCCGCGCGAGGTGAAGGCCAAGTGGGGCGACAAGATCGTCATCTACGGCTCCCTCGACGTGGTCGACGGGCTGCTGAAATATGACGGCGAGGAACTGGACGAATACATCACCGAACGCTTCGGCATCTATGCGCCGGGCGGTGGGTTCATCTTCAACGGCGGGCATTTCATCCAGCCGGATATTCCGCCGATGCGGTTGGTCAGGGCCTATCGGCTGGTGAACAAACTGGCGGCGCAATACGGGACGCTGAATTGACCGAGGGGATGGCCGTTCCGGAGGGGGTGGCCTGGATCGGCGGGGCACATCCGTTCGATCTGCACGAGGTATATCTGAATTTTCGTTCGGATATCGTGCTGGATGCGATGCCAAAAAGGGCGGTCCTTCGCCTCAGCGCGGACAGCCGGTATCGGCTTTGGATCAACGGTGCGTTCTTGGGGAGGGGGCCGGAGCGATCCTGGCCGTCCTCCATGGCAGTAGATGAACGAGAGATCACAAATCTTCTGAAGCCCGGCGTGAACCGGATCGTGGTGCAGGTCTATTCACCGGGCTATTCCCACTTCGCCTATGTTCATCGCGGTGCCTGTGGAATGATCGGCTGGCTGGAGGTGGATGAAAAGGTGGTTCTGTCTACCGGCCCCGGCTGGAAAGTGCGGCGCGATCTTTCATGGGCGCCGCGGGTGGACCGGGTCTCGATCTACGGCACCGGAGTCGAGGATCGCGACCTCGGGTCGGAGGAGGATTGGATCCGGGCCGACGCTTCGGATTGGGACGCCGCACGGGTGGTGCAGGGGGTGGGGGGGCCGATCTGGCGGCGCCTGCGGCCCCGGGCGACCGCGCTGCCGGTGGAGGAACTTCGGGTGCTGGATGTGCCATGGCAGGTTCGGACCGGCGCGGCGGTTGCCCGATCGGAGGACCCGCATACCGATCTGCGAAAAATGTTTTCACTTTCCGCTCCGGGCGCGGCGCCCGCCCTTCTGCCGCGCGGGACGTCAGCAATCTGGATCTTCGACCTGGGCGAAAGCAGGGCCTGCCTTGGCAGTGTGGAAGTGACGGCCTCGGGAGGAGAGCACCTGCTGATCTCCTATGCCGAAAAGCTTCGGGGCGGCGAGCTCCTGCTCTCCGACCCCGCAACCTATTGCCGGATGCGCCCGACCGACCGCTTCACCCTGCGGCCCGGCCGGCAGGTGGTGGAGGGCTTCACCCCCCGCGGCGCGCGCTATCTGGTCTTTGCGCTGGAGGGGGGCGGGGTCTCGCCCGCGCCGAAATTCCAGGCCTGCCTGCAGGTGACTCCGGTGGTGGAGCGCCCGCTGCCGAGGCTGGATGGGGTAATGGCGGGGGTAGCGCAGATGTGCCGCCGCACGACCCTCGCTTGCCTTCAGGACGGGTTCGTTGACGGGGTCTGGCGGGAATCGAGCCTCTGGCTGGGCGATGCAGTGGCGCAGGATCGGGCGCTGCGGGGGATTTCGGATGACTCCCGGCCCCTGCTTTTCGCCATCGACATGGCGGCGGAAGGGGCGGATGCCGAAGGGCTGCTGCCAAGCGTCCTGCCGGGCGAGGTTCCGGCCTATGCGGTGACGGATTACAACTTCAGCTGGGTCGAACTGCTGGATGCCTGCGCGACGCATCCCGGTATCGCCGAGCCGGACGCGGTCTGGCAGCGGCATTGGGGAACCCTTACCCGGATGCTGGAGCGGATGGCGGCACAGGTGGGGCCCGACGGTCTGCTGCACAATCCGCCGGGGCGCAGGCTGTTCCTCGACTGGTCGCCGATGAGCCGGGCGGAGCCGAACCTGACCTTGAACCTGCGCTATCTGCATGCCCTTCGGCTGGCGGCCGGGATGGCGGAGCGGGTGGGGCGGACGGCGGATTGGGCCGAACAGGCGGGTCGGCTGACGCAAGCGGTGCGGGGGCATCGGGCGGCGGACGGCTGGCGCGAAAGCCCGGGCGGAGAGGCGGCAAGCCAACTCGCGCTGGCGCTGCTGATCCTGACGGAAGTGGTGGAGGCGGCGGAAGCCGAGACCCTGGCCGACCGGATCACCGCCCGCTCGCTGACCCTCGACGACGGGCCGCTACCTGGCCAGCCGGCCCTCGCGAGCCCGTTCATGCACCACTATCTTTTCCTTGCACTGCAACAGCTTGGCCGTCGCGACGAGATTCACGCGATCATCGGCGCCCGCTGGGGCCGCTGGCTGCGCGAAGGCCGACCGACCACGCCGGAGAACTGGTCAATCGACTTCCCCGACGGCTCGGCCTGCCACGGGTTCTCGGCGCATCCGCTGGGCTGGCTCTAGAAATCCAGGTGCTCGACCGACAGCGCGTTCTGCTGGATGAAGTCGCGGCGGGGTTCCACCACATCGCCCATCAGCTTCGAGAAGATGTCGTCCGCTTCGGCCAGATCGTCGACCTTGACCTGCAACAACGTCCGCGCCTCGGGGTCGAGCGTGGTTTCCCACAACTGGTCGGGGTTCATCTCGCCCAGGCCCTTGTAGCGTTGCAGGGTCAGGCCCTTCTCGCCCTCGGCCAGAATGGATTTCAGCAGGTCGACGGGGCCGTGGATCGGCTGCTCACGGTCCTTGCGGACCAGACGCGCGGGGTCACGGTAGATGTCGCGGTATTGCCCGGCGATCTGGCTCAGCCTCCGCGCCTCGCCCGAGCGGAGCACCGCGCCGTCCAGTGTCCGCAACTCCTCGACGCCCCGCAGGATACGCGAAAGCCGGATGCCATGGTCCTGGGTGATGCGGCCATGCCAGCCACGCTCGAACTCCGGCGCGATCAGGTTCAGGCGCCGGGCCACCGTATCGGCGACGGCCTGCAGGTCGTCATCGGCGCGACCCGGATCAAAGGCCCCGGCCAGGGCCGCCTGCTCCAGGATCGCGCGAGGATAATGCGTCGGAAAGGCGTCCAGCACCCGGCGGAACTGCCGCGCGCCCTCGATGATACGGGCCAGGTCGTTCCCCGCGATCTCGGTGCCATCGGTCAGCCGCAGGACGGCGCCCTCGGTGCCCATCTCGACCAGATAATCGTCCAGCGCCGCCTGGTCCTTCAGATAGACCTCGGACTTGCCGCGCGCCACTTTGTAAAGCGGCGGCTGGGCGATGTAGAGATAGCCGCCCTCGATCAGGTCCGGCATCTGGCGGAAGAAGAAAGTGAGGAGCAGCGTACGGATATGCGCCCCGTCCACGTCGGCGTCGGTCATGATGACGACCTTGTGGTAGCGCAGCTTGCCGATGTCGAACTCGTCGCGCCCGATCCCGGTGCCGAGCGCGGTGATCAGGGTCCCGATCTCCTGGCTGGAGAGCATCCGGTCGAAGCGGGCGCGTTCCACGTTCAGGATCTTGCCGCGCAGCGGCAGGACGGCCTGGTTGGAGCGGCTGCGGCCCTGCTTGGCCGAACCCCCGGCGCTGTCACCCTCGACAAGAAACAGTTCCGACTTCGACGGATCGCGTTCCTGACAGTCGGCCAGCTTGCCGGGCAGCGAGGCGACGTCCAGCGCCGTCTTGCGGCGAGTCAGTTCGCGGGCCTTCCTCGCGGCTTCGCGGGCCAAAGCGGCCTCGACGATCTTGCCGACGATGACCTTCGCCGGGCCGGGGTTTTCCTCGAACCATTCGGCGAGCTTCTCGTTCACCAGGTTCTCGACCGCCGGGCGCACCTCGGAACTGACCAGCTTGTCCTTGGTCTGGGACGAGAATTTCGGGTCCGGCACCTTGACCGACAAGACGCAGGTCAGCCCTTCACGCGCGTCGTCGCCGGTGAAATCCACCTTCTCGCGCTTGGCGATGCCGGAGGATTGGGCATAGCCGGTGATCGTCCGGGTCAGCGCGCCGCGGAACCCGGCCAGATGGGTGCCGCCGTCGCGCTGGGGAATGTTGTTTGTGAACGGCAGTACGGTTTCATGGTAGCTGTCGTTCCACCACATCGCGACCTCGATCCCGATGCCGTTCTTTTCGCCGACCATGTAGATCGGCTCCGGCATGACCGAGGTCTTGGAGCGGTCAATGTATTTGACGAACTCCCGCACGCCGCCTTCGTAGAACAGCTCCACCTTTTGCGGCTCGGCATGGCGTTCGTCCTCCAGGATGATCCGCACGCCCGAGTTCAGGAAGGCCAGCTCGCGCAGGCGCGTCTCCAGCGTCTTGAAGCTGTAGTCGAGGTTGCTGAACGTCCCGTCCGGCCGGTTGGTCTTGGCGGACGCCAGGAAACGCACCTCGGTCCCCCGCTTGCCGGGGGCGGGGCCGACCTCGTGTACATGCACCACGCAATCGCCATCCTCGAACCGGGCGCGGTATTCGGTGTCGTTGCGCCAGACGGTCAGTTCCAGCCATTCCGACAGTGCGTTCACCACCGACACGCCCACGCCGTGCAACCCACCCGAGACCTTGTAGGCGTTGCCGCCGTCATCGGTGTTGTTGAATTTCCCGCCCGCGTGCAGCTGGGTCATGATGACCTCGGCCGCCGAAACGCCTTCCTCGGCATGCATGTCAACGGGGATGCCGCGGCCGTTATCGAAGACGGAAACCGAGTCATCGGCATGGATCTTGACCACCACTGCGGTCGCGTGACCGGCCAGCGCCTCGTCGATGCCGTTGTCGACGACCTCATAGACCATGTGGTGCAGGCCCGAACCGTCGTCGGTGTCGCCGATATACATGCCGGGCCGCTTGCGGACGGCTTCCAACCCTTTGAGAACCTTAATGGAATCGGCGCCGTATTCGGCGGGCTTCTTGGGCGCGTCGGCCATGCGTGGGGAACCCTTGTCGTTACGCGCGATTTATAGCGTTTCAGGGTGGGAATGTCACCCCTAACCCACCAGATTTGGTGGTCAGAGGAAGGGGATGACCAGCCCCACCACGATCAGCAGGATGCCCGAGCCGACGTTCAACCGGCGCACGCTTTCCGGGCTGGACAACAGCTGCCGCGCGCGGTCCAGGAACAGCGCGAGGCCCAGGTTTCCGGCCATCGGGACAAGGGCCGAGATCGCGATGATCGCCGCGATGTCGGGGGCGGTCAGGCGCTCCAGCGTGAAAAAGCCGGGCAGCGCACCCATGTAGAACAGGATCGCCTTCGGGTTGCCGATCACCGCCGCGACGCCGACGGAAAAGCCGGCCCACATGCCAGGGCGGGTCAGGCGGCTGTCGGCGTTCAGGGTGGCGGCGGGCTTGCGGATGAGGAGGACCCCCATGACCAGGAAGATCGCAGCGGCGACCCAGCGCAGAAGGGACAGGAAGTCGCCATAGGCGCTTTCGATCCAGCTGAGGCCCAGGATCGCGGTCAGCGGCCAGACAAGATCACCGATGGCAACGCCGATGGCCAGGGGCCAGGCGGCGGCGATCCCGCCGGACAGGGACCGGGCGGTCAGCGCCACCCAGACCGGGCCGGGCACCGCCCAGAGGCCCGCCATCCCGAGGGCGTAGAGGAGAAGCTGATGAACCGAAACGCTCATTCGTTTATTCCATGGTGATCTGTGAGCCGCTCGCGCTGTCGCGGACGGTGAAGCTCTGGCCGCGGTTGCCGAGAGCCGCGAAAAGATCGGACTCGGTGCCGGTCATCAGGGCCTGCGCACCGAGGGCGCAGATTTCGTCATACAGCGCAGCACGGCGCGCCTCGTCCAGATGCGCGGCGACCTCGTCCAGCAGCAGGATCGGCGCGCGGCCCAGATCCTGTGCAAGCGCCCGGGCATTGGCGAGGATCAGGCTGATCAGCAAGGCTTTCTGTTCGCCGGTGGAGCATTGGTCGGCGGGCACGTCCTTGGCGGTATAGCGCGCCAGCAGGTCGGCGCGGTGCGGGCCGACAAGGGTTCGCCCGGCGGCGATGTCGCGGCGGCGGCCTTCGGCGAGGGCAAGCGCGAGGTCCTTTGGTTCCTCGCCTCCATCGGGGCCGGTGAGGGTGAGGTCGGCGGAGGGAAAGGCACTGGCTGGGTCGGCAGCGGCGGCGATGCGGGCAATGGCACTGCGGCGATGAGTGGTGATCTGCTGCCCCGCTTCGGCCATCTGTGCCTCAAGCGCGGCATACCAATGCGCATCCGTCACCTGATCCCTGATCAGCCGGTTCCGGTCGCGCATCGCTTTTTCATATATGAGCGTTTGTTCGGCATGTTCGGGGAAGAAGCTCAGGGTCAGCCGGTCGAGGAAGCGGCGGCGGCCTTCTGTGGCCTCGATCCAGAGCCGGTCCATCGCCGGGACCAGCCAGAGGACGCGCAGCACCCGGCCAAGGCCCGCCTGCGGGACGGCCTTGCCGTCGATGCGGACCTGCCGCGCCTCGCCCGGTTCGGCCCAGGTCTCCAGCTCATGCGCGGCGGAGAGGCCCCGGATGGACGCGCTGATCTTCCAGCCGAGCGCCTCGGGGCGGCGGGCCAGATCCTCGGCGGCAGCGCGGCGCAAGCCCCGACCGGGGGACAGAAGCGATACCGCCTCCAGCACATTGGTCTTGCCCGCGCCATTGGGGCCGGTGATGGCGACGGGACGGCCGTCAAAGATCAGCCGCGTCGCCCGGTGGCTGCGGAAATGCGCGAGCGCGAGGGTTTCGATCGCCAGACCGCCCACCGGATTTCCCTTTCAGCCCAGGTTTTTAGGGGCGTCAGACCCGCATCGGCATGACGACATAGACCGCCGTCGTGTCATTGCCTTCGCGCATCAGGGTGGGGTCGGCGGCAGAGTTGAACAGGAACACCGCATTCTCGCGGTCGACCTGACTGGCGATTTCCAAAAGGTATTTCGCGTTGAAGCCGATCTCCAGCCGCTCGTCGCCATAGGCCACGGCAAGCTCTTCCTCGGCGGCGCCGCTATCGGGCGAATTGACCGACAGGATCAGCCGATCCTCCTCCAGCGACAGTTTCACTGCGCGGGAGCGTTCGGAAGACACGGTGGCTACCCGGTCCACGGCCTTGGCGAATTCGCTGGCGTCGACCTCCAGCTTCCGGGTGTTGCCGGTCGGGATCACGCGGGTGTAGTCCGGGAAAGTACCGTCGATGACCTTGGAGGTCAGGGTGATCGCCGGGGTCGCAAAGCGAACCTTCGTTTCAGAAACCGAGACGGCAATGCTGGCCTCATCGTCGTCCAGCAGCTTCCGCAGCTCGCCCACCGTCTTGCGCGGCACGATCACGCCCGGCATGTCGTCGGCGCCTTCGGGCAGGGCCGCGTCGATCCGCGCCAGGCGGTGGCCGTCGGTCGCGACGCAGCGCAGGACCTTGCCGCCCTCGCCCTGCGAGACGTGCATGTAGACGCCGTTCAGGTAATAGCGCGTCTCCTCGGTCGAGATCGCGAACTTCGCCTTGTCAAAGAGCCGCCGCAGGTCCGGCGCCTTGGCCGAGAAGTTGGAGGAATATTCGCTGGAGGCCATGACCGGGAAATCTTCCTTCGGCAGGGTCGCGAGGCTGAAGGTCGACCGGCCCGCGGTGATGGTCAGCCGGCCCGAGGCGGCATCCTCGGTCAGGTTCACCAGCGCGCCGTCGGGCAGTTTGCGGACGATCTCGTGCAGCATCACCGCCGAGACCGTCGTCGCTCCGGCGCGTTCCACCATGGCGGGGGCGCGGTCCACCACCTCGATGTCGAGGTCGGTGGCACGGAAGCTGACCTGGTTGCCCTCGGCCTCGATCAGCACGTTGGCCAGGATCGGGATCGTGTTGCGGCGTTCCACCACCGACTGCGCCTGGGCAAGCGCCTTCAGGAGCGTGGCGCGTTCGATGCTGAGCTTCATCTGACTTCCCCCTGCCGACCCGTAGGGACAGCGAATTTATCCGGTTTCCACCGGTTCACAAGTGTTGGATCGGACTGTGCGAAGGTTTCCGGGAGCCGTCAAGGCCACCCGGCATCAACCCTGAAGCAAGCGGCGCAGAAGCTGCAGATCGTCGGCCAGTTGGCTGTCGATGGTCATCAGCTCTTCGATCTTGCGCACGCCATGCATGATCGTGGTGTGGTCGCGCCCCCCGAAGCGGCGGCCGATCTCCGGCAGGCTACGGGGGGTCAGCTGTTTTGACAGATACATCGCCACCTGCCGCGGCCGCGCGATAGTGCGCAGCCGCTTCGGGCCGATCAGATCGGACAGGCGGACATTGTAATGTTCGGCGACCTTGCGCTGGATTTCCTCGATGGAAAGCTTGCGGTCGGACGAGCGCAGGATGTCGGCCAGGCAATCCTGGGCGAGGTCCAGCGTGATCTCGCGCCCGACCAGCGAGGCGAAGGCGAACAGCCGGGTCAGCGCGCCTTCCAGCACGCGGACGTTGGTGGTGATCCGGTGCGCAAGGAACTCCAGCACGCCATCGGCCAGCGCCAGCCCCTTGTATTGCGCGCGGTAGAAATCGACCTTCTGCTGCAGGATGCCAAGCCGCAACTCGTAATCCGTCGGGTGCAGGTCGACGACCAGCCCGCATTGCAGGCGCGACTTGATGCGTTCCTCCAGATCCTTGATCTCGCCCGGGGCGCGGTCGGCCGAGATGACGATCTGCTTGTTGGCATCGACCAGGGCGTTGAAGGTGTGGAAGAATTCCTCCTGCGTCGAATCCTTGCCGGCGATGAACTGCACGTCGTCGACCATCAGCACGTCGACCGAGCGGAACAGCTCCTTGAAGTCCATCACCTGGCGGTCGCGCAAGGCCTGCACGAAGCGGTACATGAACTGTTCGGCAGACAGGTAAAGCACCCGCAGCTCGGGGCGGCGGGCCTGCAATTCATGCGCGATGGCATGCATCAGGTGGGTCTTGCCGAGACCGACGCCGCCATAAAGGAAGAGCGGGTTGAAGGTGACAGGCCCGCCCTCGGCCACCCGGCGGGCGGCGGCATGGGCCAGCTCGTTCGGCTTGCCGACGACGAAGCTGTCGAAGGTGAAGCGAGCGTCCAGCGGTGCGCCCGGCAGATCATCGTTCGAGGCGCGGGGATTGGCGGGCTTGCCGCCTGACCTGGCAGCGGCGGGCGCCGCAGTCGGAACAACCCCCACGGCGAATTCGACGCGGTCCACGGTGGCCCCGGCGCTGGCCAGTTGCGACCGGATATGATCGCCGTAATTGCGCTGTACCCAGTCGCCGAAGAAGATCGTCGGCACCTCGAAGCGCGCGACACCGTTCTTCAGTTGCGACAGCTTCAGCGGTTCGATCCAGGTGGCGTAATTGTGCTTGCCGACCCGTTTGATCAGCTCTTCCCGAACCTGCCCCCAGGTTTCATTCGTCATTCTTTGACCTGTCAAAATATGAACCGGCGCAACCCGGTCCTGCCCTGTTCCGTCGTCGAACGAACCACTCCGACCAGGCCGCCCTGATGGCCGTCTGCGGGCCACGGGAACACCGGCTTGTCCGCGGGACGGAACAACGCACACCAGAACTGCCGAATAGCCAGCAGCCTTGCCGCGCGTGGTGGGGCAGCTTGGATGCTGCCTCCAACTCTTTGACCGCAAAAGAAAAACTCAGATATTCTGGCGCGGCAGGCGCCCAATCCGTGCAGCAGCTTTCCCTTTGCGACCCGTTCTTGTCCCCCAAGACGAAGTGAATCGCAGGGTCACGCTAACAACCCCCGCGCGGGCTCTGCAACCGAACAACGCGCTTGACAGAGATTCCCGAAAATCGAATCCGGCGCCTCTGGTAAATCGGCAACGGGGGGCCGGGAACCGGCAGCCGGAAGGCATAAAGACGCCGAAGGGCGCAACCCCTGCGGGCGCGCCCTTCGCTGTTCCGGATTCGGTCCGCCGGGGATCAGGCCTTGGCAACGGCCTTCACGCGCGAGGCGAGGCGCGACATTTTGCGCGCGACGGTGTTCTTGTGCAGCACGCCCTTGGTCACGCCGCGGGCCAGTTCCGGCTGGGCGGCCTTCAGCGCGGCGGCTGCGGCTTCGCCGTTGCCCGAGGCGATGGCTTCCTCGACCTTGCGCAGGAAGGTGCGGATACGCGAGCGGCGCGCCTTGTTCACGGCGTAGCGGGCTTCCGACTGGCGGGCGCGTTTCTTGGACTGTTCAGTGTTTGCCATGGGTGGCTTCCTTGCGGTCTATCGGTTTCAATTCTGTCGCACGAAAGACCAGAAGGCCCCATCCCGAAGGAAGGGTCTGATTCTTGCCTAAGCGGGCCCACGCGCATGTGGCGCTGGCCTATAGGGCAAGTCGGCGGGAAAGGAAAGCCCCCGCGGGGGCGCTCGTCGTCTCCTTCGTCGCTCCTCGCCCGACGAGAAGCCGAAGGCGCACGAGGAGGCCCCCTCAGCGGTCGCGGAACTGTGGCTGGCGCTTTTCCAGGAAGGCGGCCATGCCTTCCTTCTGGTCCTCGGTCGCGAAGACGGCGTGGAACATGCGGCGCTCGAACAGTAGGCCCTCGGCCAGGCTGGTTTCCTGCGCGCGGTTCACGCATTCCTTGACCACCATCGCGGTGACGGCGGATTTCTCGACGATCTTCTGCGCGGCCTTCATCGCCTCTTCCATCAGCCGGGTCGCCGGAACGACGCGGCTGACCAGCCCGGAACGCTCCGCCTCGGCGGCATCCATGAAGCGGCCCGTCAGATGCATGTCCATCGACTTCGACTTGCCCACGGCGCGCGTGAGCCGCTGGGTGCCGCCCATCCCGGCGACGATGCCGAGGTTGATCTCGGGCTGGCCGAACTTGGCGCTGTCCGCCGCGATGATGAAGTCGCACAGCATCGCCAGTTCGCAGCCGCCGCCCAGGCAATAGCCGCCCACCGCCGCGATCATCGGCTTGCGGGCCGCCGCGATGGTGCGGGCTTCGGGGCCGAAAAGATCATCGAAATAGACATCGATGAAGCTTTTCTCGGCCATTTCCTTCACGTCCGCCCCGGCGGCGAAGGCCTTTTCCGATCCGGTGATCACGATGCAGCGCACCCGGTCGTTCGCTTCCGCTGCCGTCACCGCCGCCGCCAGCTCGCGCATCAGGGTGGAGTTCAGCGCATTCATCGCTTCGGGTCGGTTCAGCCGGATCACCGAGACATAGTCCTCAATCTCGACGATCAGCGTTTCATAGGCCATGGCGGCCTCCCTCGTGGCAGACAGGAGGGGACTCCTAGCACCAAACCGGCGCTTGGCAAGTCACCTCTGGCAGGCGGGGCACCAGAAGGAGGACCGGCCGGACTGCACCGTGCGGGTCACGATGCCGGTGCAGCCGGGGGTTTCACAGGGCTCGCCCTCGCGGTCGTAGACCTGAAAATGCTTGGAGAAATAGCCCAACTCGCCATTGGCCTGCCGAAAGTCGCGCAAGGACGATCCGCCCGCCTCGATTGCCTCGGCCAGCACCTCGCGGATGACCGGCACCAGACCCTGCGCCTCTGGTTCCGTCAGGTCCCCCGCCAGCCGCAGCGGGCTGATCCGCGCGCGATACAGCGTCTCGGCCACATAGATGTTGCCCAGCCCCGCCACGATGCGCTGGTCCAGGAGGGCCGCCTTGATCGGGGTCTTGCGACCCTTCAGCCGCCCGGCAAGGTAGGGACCGTTGAAATCATTCCCGAACGGCTCCGGTCCCAGCCCCCTGAGCAGCATGTGTTCGGCGGCCTGGCCGGTCGGCATCAGGTCCATCGCCCCGAAGCGGCGGGCATCGTTGAAGGTGATCCGCGCGCCATTGCCCATGTGCAGCACCACATGGTCATGCTTCTGCGGCGCCGGATGGTCGTGGTGGAACTGCCCCAGTGCGACGCCCGACACCAGCATCCGCCCCGACATCCCCAGATGCACCAGAAGCGTCTCGCCCGAATCGAGATCGGCCAGCAGATACTTCGACCGCCGCCGCAGCGCCGTGACCCTGCGCCCCGTCAGCCTTTCCGCCATCCGCTCCGGCAGGGGCCAGCGCAGGTCGGGCCGGTTGACCTCGGCCTGCGCGATGACCTCGCCTTCCAGAACCGGCAGCAGGCCCCGGCGCACGGTTTCGACCTCGGGCAGTTCGGGCATCATCGCCTCATGGACAGTTCAGCGCATTGCGGGCGCGGGGTGGCGGACTATAAGGAGGGGTCAAAGCCAAGGACCGCAAGCCCTCATGACGGACGAAAAGACCACGCATTTCGGCTTCCAGGACGTGCCCGAGGCCGAGAAGGCCGGGATGGTGCATGGCGTCTTCAGTCGCGTGGCCTCGAAATACGACGTGATGAACGACGCGATGTCGATGGGCATCCACCGGCTCTGGAAGGACGCGATGATGGACTGGCTGGCCCCGCGCCCCGGCCAGCGCCTTCTGGACGTGGCGGGCGGCACCGGCGACGTGGCCTTCCGCTTCCTGAAACGCGCAGCCGGCGCGACGGCGGTGGTCTGCGACATGACCGAGCCGATGCTGGTCGAAGGCCGCAAGCGCGCCGAGGCCGAGCAAATGGCGCAGAGCCTCGACTGGGTGGTCGGCGACGCGATGGCGCTGCCCTTCCCGGACAATTCTTTCGACACCTACACCATCTCCTTCGGCATCCGGAACGTGACCCGCATCCCCGACGCGCTGGCCGAGGCTTACCGCGTCCTCAGGCCCGGCGGGCGGCTCATGGTGCTGGAGTTCAGCCAGATTCCGAACGACCTGATGCAGAAGGCCTACGATCTTTACTCCTTCAACGTCATCCCGGTGATGGGCCAGGTCATCGCCGGCGACCGCGCCTCCTACCAATACCTCGTCGAATCGATCCGCAAGTTCCCCGATCAGGAGACGTTTGCGGGCTTGATCCGCGCCGCAGGCTTCGGCCAGGTGAAATACCGCAACCTGACCATGGGCATCGCGGCCCTGCATTCCGGCTGGAAACTGTGAAGGGTCCGCACAACATCATCCGCCTGGTCCGCACCGGCGCCACGCTGGAACGCACCGGCGCGATGGACGTGGTGCTGGAGGCCTTCCGTGCGCCCCCCCGCCTGCGCTTTGCCGCCCGGATGCTGGGCTGGCCGTTCAAATGGCTGGGCCTGCGGGGCGACCCGGCGCTTCCCCCCGCCACCAGGGCGCTGACCGCGCTTGGCCCCGCCTATATCAAGTTCGGCCAGGTTCTCTCCACCCGCCCAGACATCGTGGGCGAGGAACTGGCGCAGCAGCTGAAGGTCCTGCAGGACAAGCTGCCGCCCTTCCCGACCGAGACGGCAAAGGCGATGATCGAGGCCGAGTTGGATCTGCCCGTCGCCACGCTCTTCTCCGATTTCTCCGAACCCGTCGCCGCCGCCTCCATCGCCCAGGTTCACCGCGCGCGCCGCGCCGACACGGGCGAGGAGGTCGCGGTCAAGGTCCTGCGGCCCGGCATCGAACGTGCCTTCCGCAAGGACATCGACGCCTTCTACCTCGCCGCCCGCTGGATCGAGCGCCTCGCCCCCTTCTCGCGCCGCCTGCGCCCCGTCGATGTCATCGCCCATTTCGAGGGCGTGGTGATGGACGAGCTGGACCTGCGGCTCGAAAGCTCCGCCGCCGCCGAATTCGCCGCCAACACGGAAAAGGACGAAGGCTTCCAGGTGCCGAAGCCGGTCTGGTTCCTCTCCTCGCGCAACGTGATGACGCTGGGCTGGGCCGAGGGGATCGGGCTGAACGACAACGACCTGATCGACGCGGCCGGGCTGGACCGCCGGGTCATCGCCGCGCGCGTGCTGCAACTCTTCCTGAACCACGCGCTGCGCGACGGGTTCTTCCATGCCGACATGCACCAGGGCAACCTGAAGGTCGCGGCCAACGGCGACATCATCGCCTATGATTTCGGGATCATGGGCCGGATCGACGAATACACCCGCCGGGTCTATGCCGAGATCCTGATGGGCTTCATCCGCAAGGATTACCGCCGCGTCGCCGAGGTGCATTTCGAGGCCGGCTATGTGCCAGCCGACCGCGACATCGACGAATTCGCCCGCGCGCTGCGCGCCGTGGGCGAGCCGATCTTCGGCATGGACGCCAGCCGCATCTCGATGGCCCGGCTGCTGGCCTATCTTTTCGAGGTCACCGAACGCTTCGGGATGGAGACGCGGACCGAGCTGATCCTCTTGCAACGCACGATGGTGGTGGTGGAGGGCGTGGCCCGCTCGCTCGACCCGCATATCAACATCTGGGAGGTCGCCAGTCCCGTCGTCGAGCGCTACATCCGCGAGAACATCGGCCCCAAGGCCCTGCTGCGCGACCTCTTGAAGACCGCCCGCGTTCTTGGCCGCTTCGGCCCGAAGCTTCCCGCCCTGATGGAGGCGCAACTGATCCGGATCGGCAATCCCACCACCGTGGTCGTGCGGCCCCGGCGGTCCCTTGCGCCGCTGTGGTGGCTTCTTCTGGCCGCTGCGGCCTTCGGGGCCGGGATGCTGATCGACCGTCTCGTCTGACCAGCGGGCGAGCCGGAGTCCCTCAAAGGAACCTGCCAGAATTTTCGAGAGGTCTTGGGCCTCAGCCCTGCGCTTCGCGCAAGGCGGTGACGTCGGTCGCCAGTACCTCGACCCCACCCTGCAGCACCAGCCGGGTCCCCGAGGTGCCACCGCCCTTCGCCTCGATCACACGGGCATAATGCTCCACCGGCAGCGAAGAGATCACCGTCTCGCCGTTCAGGCTTTCCAGCGCGATGGAATAGGTGCCAGAGGGCAGAGGGCTGCCGTCGATCCCGGCCCCAAGCCACTGGTAGGGTTTCGCGCTGACCGGAATCTCTTCACGCGACACCAGGTTGCCTTGCGCATCCTTCACCACCAGCACCGCCCGGTTTGCCCCCACCGCCGGATTCGGCGACAGGGTCACGGGGGTGCCGTCATAGGCGACCGGCGCGGCCGAGCGCGCCTCTTTTCCGATCCAGCTGGCCATTTCCGCCATGCCCAGCTGCTGGAACTTGCCCTGCATGTCGGCCAGCAGCTGGTTGGTGCGCACCTGCTGCTCGACGCCGGAAAAGGTGGCGAGCTGTACCGCGTAATCCGCCGAATCGATGGGGTTCAGCGGGTCCTGGTTCTGCATCTGCACGGTGAGCATCTTCAGGAAGGTGTTGAAGTCCGAACTGATCGTTGTCGCGCTTCCACCGGTCCCGGTGGTGCCGGCCGACGACGATGCGGAAGTGGCAGAGGGGACGTCCATTCTGGCCTCACAGTCTCAGGTCAAGGGAATCCCCGGCAAGGGCGCGCGCGGGGGTTGGGGTGGTATCGGCCGCCCGGGGGCGCGGCGGGCTGTCCGGTTCGGGACTTGGTGCCGGACCCTGCCGACCCTCACCCGAGGCGAAGCTGCCCTCCTGACCGAAGCCGATGTCGGCCCCGGCGTAACCGGCGGATCGCAGGGCGTCGGCCAATTCGCCCGCATGGCGGCGGAAAAGCTCCAGCGTTTCGGGGCGCTCGAAGGTGATCATCACCACCATCCGGTCCGGATGGATGGCGTCGGGTTTCAGCTTCAGGCGGACCTTGCCCAGTTCGTCGGGCGATAGCGCAAGTTCGGTCGACCCGTCCGCGGCATGCGACAGGGCGGAACCGATCTGATGGGCAATCTGCGGGGCGGGCAAGGTGGCCGGGCCCGGACCCGGGACTGTGGCCGGCGCACCGGGATTGCCGGGACGGCCCGCAGCAAGGCCGGGGAGCCCCACAACGACCAGCTCTTCGCTCTGGTGATCGTCCGCACTGGCCAGGTCGGCGGCCTGCTGCAGAAGGCCGGTCGCGGGAGGCGGGAGGCGCTTCGGCGGCGATATCACGGCAGTCTGGGGCTCTGTATCGGTCGGCAGGTCCGCTGCATCCCCGCGGGGTTTTGCCGCCTCGCTGTTTGCGGCCTGAACGCCCTCGCCCACAGGCCTTGCGCCTGCGCTGGGCAGCAGGGGCGCGAGCGTCACCGGATCGTCCGACGGCCACATGACCGGAGCGATGACGCCGGTGAACAGCCTCTCCCAAACGCCGGGAACAAGTGCTGGGAGATCGCCATTCTCCGGTTCCCGATCAGCAGGCGTGGCCCCGTCCGCGTCGTCTTCCAAATCCGGCGCCGGTGCCAGAGGCGCCGACCTCGCTTGAGCCTTTGGCTGCGACGGAGCGTCCGGGATCGCCTCAGCCCGCCGATTGTCGGGCGAAGCAGCAGTTTCCCCTGCCGCCACCGTCGTCCCGGTCGCGGGCGCCACGGAACCAGACTTTCCCGGCGTCGGCCAACCCGCCTCACGCCCCTTCAACGGCGCTGCGGCTTCCGGCGGCCCATCCCCGGCATCCGCGCCACCCGCCTCCGGTGTCGCGCTTCTTCGGCTGGATTCCGGTTCGCGTGGCACGTCCAGGGCCGCGAGCAGCGATGCGGCTGCCGGTTCGGAACGGACATCTCTTGCGATTGCGGGTGCAGCCCAAGGAATCGTCTCATCCCCTTTGGCCATCCCCACTGGCGCAGGCAGCGTCGCCTCCACCTCGCGGCCGACCGGGGAAACCATCGGAGGGACCGCCACGTTCCCGCGCGCCATCGCCGCCGACGACCTCGAGGACAGCCCGATCTCCAGACCCTGCGGCAGCAGGGTCGCAGCTTCAGCTACATCCATTCGCCCCTCGCCGGTCGAATTCGCATCGAACGGGACAAGAACCGCTCCGGCCATTGGCCTGTCCTTGGGCGAGGGTAAGGTCGCCAAAGGCCCCTCCGCGGCATCATCCGGATGATCTGCACCCCGGTCGGCGAAAATCTCCCCTCTGCTCGTGCCCGACTGCCCCTCCATCGCCACCATGACCGCCTGAGGCGGGGCAGGCCTGCGGTCGGCAGCCTCCGGCTCGACCGTCATGGCAGGCAAATCCGCTGGCCCCGCCGCATCGGTCAACCCCGCCGCATCCGCCCGGCCAAAAGCGACGACCGGCGGAGCCTCGCAGGCCTCCACCCCTCCCGCCGTTCGCACGATGGCCAGCCAGGCCGGCGGCACCAGTCCCGACGCCGCGGCACAGATGGCATCCGTCTGATCCGGCCCATCGTCGCCCGTTTCCGGCGCGACCACATCGCCGAAGGCCCGCCCGTACGCATCCTCCGGCACGACCGGATCGGCGGGACCCCCAGCCGGGACGAAAGACACAGGAAGGATCGCCAGGACGCTTTGCATGGTTCCACGACTTCTGCCGCATTCGCCCCGTTATCCCGCCGAGAAGTTACCCATTCTTTACCCCCGTCGCGGATCGTTGCGAAAAATCCGACCGATCCGGAGACCCCGATGGACATCCAGCCGATCACCCCCCAACCGCCCTCGCGCCACGACCAGCTCATGGCCAAGGCCGAGGAGCTGGAGGCCACCTTCCTGTCCGAAATGCTCGCCCATTCCGGTCTGGGCGAGATGCAAGGCAGCTTCGGCGGGGGCGAAGGCGAGGCGCAGTTTTCCTCTTTCCTGCGCCAGGAACAGGCGCGGCTCATCGTGCAGCACGGCGGGCTGGGCCTTGCGGAACTGATCTTCAACTCGATGGTGAAGGCCGAAGATGCAGCTTGAATCCCTCCTCGACCAGGCCGCCGCCGCCCTGACGCAGGGTGACCTCGCCGCACTCGCCCGGCTGACCCCCGAAATCGAGGCCGCACGAATCGCTCCGCCCGACCGCGCCAGCGCCGAGCGGCTGCAGGCGAAAGCCCGGCGCAACGCCCGGCTTCTGGAAGCTGCCACCCGCGGCGTGAAGGCCGCCCGCCTGCGCATGGCCGAGATCACCCGTGGCCCGACGCTCACCACCTATGACGCGCGGGGGCAGAAGGCCGAGATCGCGCCCGCAGGCCTGATCCCCGCCAGACGTGTCTGATCTGTCTCAAATGCCCGGCATTTCCCGGGTGGCATTTAGGAATTGGTTAGCTGGTTTGCCGCTTCACTACCCTCGCGTCCCATGCCGGGGCGGCGCTTGCCGGACCTCTCCGGCGGCACGGACAGAACGCCCAAACTGCCACTCCGGTGGCTTTCCGGCCGTGAAACCTGCGGCCCTGAGTGAAGGACTGAACAATGTCGTCGATCCTGACCAATACCAGCGCGATGGTTGCCCTGCAGACGATGAAGGGCATCAGCGCCAATCTGAACAAGACCCAGGCCGACATCTCGACCGGCAAGTCGGTTGCCACCGCCAAGGACAATGCCGCCGTATGGGCGATCTCCAAGGTGATGGAATCGGATGTCGAAGGCTTCAAGGGCATTTCCGACAGTCTCTCCGTCGGCTCGGCCACGCTGACCGTCGCCCGCAACGCCTCGGAAACCGTGACCAAGCTCCTGACCGAGATGAAGGGCAAGATCGTCGCCGCCCAGGCCGACAATGTGGACCGGAGCAAGATCCAGACCGACATCACCGCGCTGACCAAGCAGATCGAATCGACCGTCGGCGCCGCGCAGTTCGGCGGGCTGAACCTCGTCAACGGCACGCAGACCACGGTGAACGTCCTTTCCTCGCTCGACCGCAGCCAGACGGGCGTCACCTCGTCGAACATCACCGTCGACGCGCACAACCTGTCGACCAATGCCGGGGCCGCGCTGACCGCGGGCGGCGGCACGCTCTCAGCGGCGAACGTCGTCACCGGCACGCCGGTCACCTTGGACGGCTTCGCCTTCCAGGGCACGGGCGGGGCACTGGCCGCGAACGACTCCACCGCCGATCCGGCCACGCTGACCGCGCTCGTCGCGGGCGACAAGATCAGCCTGAAGATCGGCACGGTCGAGGGCAGCTATGTCGTGCAGAAGGGCGATACCGCCGACGCGCTGGTGGCGGGGCTGAAATCCTCGCTGACCTCGAACGGGCTGTCGGACAGCGATTTCACCCTGACGCTGAACGCGGGCCAGCTGGAGGTGGCGAACAACACCAACCAGTCGGCGGCGATCTCGGCCTCGGCCACCCGGGGCACCGGCGGGCTGGCCGGCCTGAACACGATCGACGTGGTGAACCAGCCCGCGGATGCGCTGAACGCCATCGAGGGGATGCTGCAGACCTCGATCAACGCTGCCGCCTCCTTCGGTTCGTCGCAGAAGCGCATCGACATCCAGAGCGAGTTCGTCGGCAACCTGACCGACTCGCTCAAGACCGGCATCGGCGTCATGGTCGACACCGACATGGAGGAAGCCTCGGCCCGGCTGCAGGCGCTGCAGGTCCAGCAGCAGCTGGCAACCCAGGCCCTGTCGATCGCCAACCAGCAGCCGCAGGGCCTGTTGTCCTTGTTCCGCTAGGCACTTCGGGCCGCGGGGAGTGATCCTCGCGGCCCATTTCACCCCTTCGCTTTCGAACAGATGGACACCCCATGACCTTCCATTCCGCCATCAGCTACGCCCGGCGCGAGGCGCCGACCCGCTCGCTGCGCTCGGTCGAATACGACCTGCTCGCGCAAGTGACCCAACGCCTGCGCACCGCCTGGGCCGACCGGGCGACCGACTTCCCCGCCCTGGTCCGCGCCGTGACCGACAACACCCAGCTCTGGTCCACACTGGCCTCCGACGTGGCGCTGCCCGGCAATGGCCTTCCCCAGGCGCTGCGGGCGCGGCTTTTCTATCTCTACGAATTCACGGCGAAGCACAGCCGTGCGGTGCTGGACGACAAGGCCAGCGTCGAGGTTCTGGCCGATATCAACATGGCCGTGATGCGGGGCTTGCGCGGCGACGGGGGCGGGAAATGACCGGCCTCGTCCTGAAGCTCGGCCCGCATGAGCGCGTGCTGATCAACGGCGCGGTGATCGAGAATGGCGAGAAACGCTCGCGCCTTGCGATCATGACACCCAACGCCAACATCCTGCGGCTCCGCGACGCGATCCACCCGGAAGAGGTGAACACCCCCGTCCGCCGGGTCTGCTACATCGCTCAGCTGGTGCTGACCGGCGACGCCGACCCGGACGAGGCGCGGCTGCAACTTCTGCGCGGGATCGAACAGCTCAGCCAGGTCCTGACCGACTATGACAGCCGCACCCAGCTGACGCTTGCCAGCCGGGCGGTGATGGAGGACCAGCACTACCAGGCCTTGAAGGCGCTGCGGTCCCTGCTTCCGCGCGAGGAGCGGCTCTTCGCCGCGGGCCGGGCGTGAGCTTCCAGCCGGTCCTGCCGCTTTCCGGCTACACCGGCTGGGGCTTCCTGAAGCGCACGATGGCGCGGCAACAGGCCGTGCAGCAGGCGCTTCCGGCCCAGAGCCGGGATGAGGCCTATTTCCGCGACAGGATCGGCAAGGCCGATACCGCCGAGAAGCTGGTCGGCGACAAGCGGCTTCTGCGCATTGCGCTGACCGCCTTCGGGCTGGAGGGCGATGTGAACAGCAAGGCCTTCATCCAGAAGATTCTCGAAGGCGGCACTCTCAAGGAAGGCAGCCTCGCCAACAAGCTGGCGGACAAGCAGTATCAGAAATTCTCCGCCGCCTTCGGCTATGGCGATTTCTCGGTGCCGCGCACGAAACTCTCCACCTTCGCCGACGAAATCCTGACGCAATACCGCGCCCGGACGTTCGAGACTGCCGTGGGCGACCAGAACAACAGCTACCGTCTGGCGCTGAACGCGGAACGCGAACTGCCGCTCCTGGCCGCGAAGACCAACAGCGCCGATGCGAAATGGTACACGATCCTGGGCTCGGCGCCCCTGCGCGAGGTGATGCAGACCGCGCTGGGCCTGCCGAAAAGCTTTGCCTCCATCGACATCGACCAGCAGGTCTCGGTCCTGAAGGCGAGGACCGAGGCGGTCTTCGGGTCCTCCGATCCGGCGCAGTTCAACGACGCCAAGAAGATGGAGGCGCTGACCCGCCGCTATCTCCTGCAGTCCGAGATTCAGGGCCAGACCACGACCAGTTCGCCAGCCGCACGGGCGCTGGCCCTGTTGCAGGGCTGACGCTGCGCGGCTTGGGGGCTGTGTCTTCCATCGCGGCGCGGGATGATGGGCGGCGCGCCTCTCGCCCCTTCGGATTGCAAGCAACCCCACGCAGCAAACCCTGCGACGGGCCAGATACTGTCCAGGCCAGGCTGGTGTCCGGCCTCCCTGCGACCGCAGCAGCAGGCCCGGACGGCGCACCTCGGTTTCCTCACGGTCGGGAGGGTGAAACCGTACGACCGCAACCGAAGGTGCGGACGGAGCGCTTCGGATCTCGCCAGGTAATGGTTAATTTCACGCTAATGCGGCGCCAAGGAATATTGATTTTATTGGCTTTTAATAACTGCCCACGCGTGGGCAGCCTTTGTGGGCGAGGGCCTTTGCGGCCCCTGCCTCACCCTTTCAGGCTGGCCTTCAGCCGCTCGAAACTGCCCGCGATCCCGGTCTCCGGTGCCGCCTCTGCCAGGAACCCGTCCAGCGTCGGCCAGACCTTGATCGCCCGGTCGATCACCGGGTCCGACCCGGCCGCATAGAGCCCGGCCTGGATCATCATCTCGGCCCGGTCATAGGCCCCCAGGAGCCGCCGTGCCTCGCCGATCAGCCCGTTCTCCTCCTCCGTCGCCGCCTCCGGCAGCGAGCGGGAAACAGACCGCAGCAGGTCGATCGCCGGGAACCGCCCCCTCTCGGCAATCCGGCGGTCCATCACCACATGCCCGTCCAGCACGCCGCGCAGGATGTCGGCCACCGGTTCCTCCATGTCCGACCCGGCCACCAGGACCGAGAAGACCGCCGTGATGTCCCCCGCCCCCTCCGGGCCCGGCCCGGCGCGCTCGGCCAGCCCCATGATCGCCTGGGTCAGCGAGGGCGGGAAACCGCGCAGGCTGGCCCCCTCGCCCCCCGCCAGCGCGACCTCGCGATGCGCCTCGGCAAAGCGGGTGACGGAATCGACCAGCAGCAGCACATGCCTGCCCTGGTCCCGGAAATGCTCGGCCACCGCCATCGCCGTCAGCGCGCACATCCGCCGCATCAGGGGTGACTGGTCCGAGGTCGCCGTCACCACCACGCTGCGCGCCATCCCCGCCGGGCCGAGCACCCGCTCGGTGAACTCCCGCAGCTCCCGCCCCCGCTCGCCCACCAGCGCGATGACGACCACATCCGCCTCCACCCCCCGCGCGAAGCGGGCCAGCAGCGAGGACTTGCCGACACCCGAGCCCGCGAAGAGCCCGATCCGCTGGCCACGCACCAAGGGGAGGAGAGTGTCGAAGATCGCCACCCCCGTCTCCAGCCGCCCGCCCAGCCGACGACGGCTGGCCGCCGGAGGGGCAGGGGCCCGCAGGGACCGTGACAGGGGGCCGCGCAGCAGGGGCCGGCCGTCCAGCGGCTGCCCGGTCGCGTCGATGATCCGGCCGATCCAGCTGTCGTCCGGCGCGATCCCGGTGCTGCCCAGAAGCTCCACCCGGTCTCCGATTGCCATCCCGTCGCCCGAGGCATCCGGCAGCACCGAGCAATGGCCCTGCACCAGCCGCAGAACCTCGCCCCCAGCGACCCCGTCGCGGCTGTGGATCAGCACCCGGTCCCCGATCGCTGCCGCGTCCAGCCCCGTCACCTCGGCCAGCCCCCGCCGGGTTTCCGCCAGCCGCCCGACCCGCCGCACCGGCGCGCTTCCGGCGATTTCCGCCAGGAGACCATCGAAAAGACCAGCCACGGGATTCTCCCTTTGTTCGCTCTCAACCGTTTCTAAAGGAATCACCCTTAAGCCTTGGTGAAGCAGGTCGAGGGAGAAGCCCCGATGTTCGAGAAACTGGAACTTACCCGCATGGCGCAGGCGCTGGCCGCGCAGTCCGGGGCGCGCATGGCGGTGATCGCGGAGAATGTCGCGAATGCCGATACGCCCGGCTACAAGGCCCGGGACGTGCCCGCCTTTGCCGATATCTATGAGGAGGCGGGACTGGAGATGCGCACCACGCGGCCCGGCCATCTGAGCGCCCCGTCCCAGACCGCCGCGCCGATCCCCGACGTTGCGCGGGGCCACGACTCTCCCAACGGCAATTCGGTCTCACTGGAGGCTGAGATGGTGAAATCGGTCGAGGCCCGGCAGAACCACGACATGGCGCTGGCGATCTACCGGGCGACCGCGGACGTGATCCGGGCCAGCCTCGGCCGGCAGCGGTGAGGGTAGGCCATGGGCAATGACCTGATCTCCTCGCTCTCCTTCGCGGCCTCCGGCATGGAGACGCAGGCGATGCGGCTGCGGCATGTGTCGGAGAACATCGCCAACGCCGATACCCCCGGCTACCACCGCAAGGTGATGACTTTCGAGCAGGCCATGGACAGCGGCCTGGTCGAGGCCGGTCCGGTGAAACTGGACCAGAGCGAACTGACGAAAATCTACGATCCCGGCCACCCGCTGGCCGACGAAACCGGTCACTACGACGGCTCGAATGTCGATCTGGTGATCGAGATCGCTGACGCGCGCGAAGCGCAGCGCAGCTACGAGGCGAACCTCAGGATGTTCGATCAGACGCGCCAGATGACGCAGAACCTGTTCGACCTTCTGCGCCGATAGGGGAGATCCAGAATGGATGTGAAAACCTCTTTCGTTTCCCAGGCCTATGCGAATGCCCGCACCGCCGCCGCCCCGCAGCCGAAGGCCGGGGCGGCGGAACAGGGCTTTGCGAAACTGGCCGGAAACTTCATGGGCGCGCTGCAGGACCATGAGGCAGTGGCGCGCGCCGCGATGACCGGCGGGGCCGACCCGCACGCACTGGTGCAGGCGCTCGCCTCCTCGCAGCTGGCGGTCGAGACGGTGGCGACGGTCAGGGACCGTGTCGTCGAGGCCTATCAGGAAATCCTGAGGATGCCGGTATGAGCGAGCCCATGATCTTCGACCTGACCCGCCAGGCCCTTTGGGTCTGCGTGGTGATCGCGGCGCCCTTGCTGACCGTCGCGCTGGTGGTCGGTGTGGTGGTCGGCCTTTTCCAGGCGCTGACCTCGGTGCAGGAAATGACGCTGACCTTCGTCCCCAAGGCCGCGCTGATGCTGGGCGTCTTCTGGCTGTCGATGAGCTTCATGACCTCCACGCTCGTGTCCTTCTTCACCGACACGATCATCCCGCAGATCGCAGGGGGTTGAGATGGACGCAGCCGTCTATGCCACGCTGAACCGCCAGTCGGGCCTGATGCGCGAGATGGGGGTGGTGGCGAACAACATCGCCAATGCCTCCACCACCGGCTTCCGGCGCGAGGGGGTGGTGTTCTCGGAGTTCGTCGCGGCGCTGGACCAGGACCCGTCGCTGTCGATGGCCCATGCCAGCGGGCGGCATGTCGACCTGTCGCAGTCGACCATCGGCCAGACCGGCGGCGCGTTCGACTTCGCGATCCAGGGCGAGGGGTTCTTTCTGGTCGAGACGCCGCAGGGCCAGCGGCTGACCCGCGCGGGCAGTTTCACCCCTTCGGCGGAGGGAGAGCTGGTGACGCCCGACGGCAACCGCCTGCTCGACATCGGGGGCGCGCCGATCTTCATCCCGCCGGATGCGAAGGGCGTGGCGATGTCGGCGGACGGAACCCTGTCGGCGGGTGGCCAGCCCATCGCGCAGATCGGGGTCTGGCAGCCTGCGGACCCGCTGGCGCTGCGGCACCAGTCCGGCACGCTCTTCGATGGGGGTGCGGTGGAACCGGCCGAGGGCGCGACGATCCTGCAAGGGATGCTGGAGGACAGCAATGTCGAGCCGGTCTCCGAGATCGCCCGGATGATCGAGGTGCAGCGCGCCTATGAGCTGGGTCAGAAATTCCTGGATGCCGAGGACGAGCGTGTCCGCGGCGTGATCACGACGCTGGGTCGATAGGAGGCCGCGATGAAGGCACTGCAGATCGCCGCGACGGGCATGGCGGCCCAGCAGATGAAGGTGGACGTGGTCTCGAACAACCTCGCGAACATGTCGACCACCGGCTACAACCCCCGCCGGGCCGATTTCGCCGACCTGACCTATCAGCAGATGGCGCGGCCCGGCAGCGTTTCGGCGGCGGATGGCTCGATGCTGCCGACCGGTATCCAGATCGGGCTTGGCGTCCGCCCCGCGGCGGTTTCCGTGGTGATCGGCCAGGGCACGCTGGACCCGACCGGGGGCGATCTGGACCTCGCCATCGACGGCAATGGCTATCTAGAGGTGCAGATGCCTTCCGGCCAAACCGGCTATACCCGCGACGGCGCGCTGAAACGGTCGGCGGAAGGGCTGATCGTGACGTCCGACGGCTATCCGGTCGTGCCGGGCATCACCATCCCCTCGGATGCGCGCGGGCTGACGATCTCGCCCTCGGGCGAGGTCTGGGCCGATTTCGCCGACCGGGTGGACCCCGAACTGATCGGCCAGCTGACGATCTCGTCCTTCCCGAACGAGAAAGGGCTGGAGGCCATCGGGTCGAACCTGTTCCTCGAAAGCCCCGCCTCGGGCGCGGCCTTTTCCGGTACGCCGGGGCAGGAGGGGCTGGGGGCGCTGCGGCATGGCTATCTGGAAGGCAGCACGGTCGATGCGGTGCGTGAGGTGACCGAGCTGATCAAGGCACAGCGCGGCTATGAGCTGAACGCCAAGGTGATCACTGCGGCCGACCAGATGCTCGCCGCGACCACGCAGGTGCGCTGATGCTGAAGGTATGTCTCCTGATCGCGCTTGCGGCCCCTGCCTCTGCCGATGCCCTTGTCGCGACGCGGACGATCCGCGCCAGGACGCTGGTCGCGGCGGAGGATCTGACGCTGGTCGCCGCCGAGATCCCCGGCGCCCTGTCCGATCCCCGTCAGGCCGTGGGGCTGGAGGCCCGGGTGGCAATCTACGCCGGCAAGCCCCTGCGCCCCGGCGACCTTGGCCCACCCACCCTGGTCGAGCGCAACCAACTGGTGACCTTGGTCTATCTCTCCGGCGGGCTTGCGATTTCGGCCGAGGGTCGGGCGCTGGCACAGGGCTCGGAGGGCGACGCGGTGCGGGTGATGAACCTCGGCTCACGCAATACGGTCACGGGCCGCATCGGCCCGGATGGAACGGTCTATGTCGGATGGAATGGTTGAGATGATGATGCGATCCCTGATGGTGGCAGTCCTTGCGGTTTCGGGCTGCGGCAAGCTGGAACAGGTCGGCCGCGCGCCGGAGTTCACCGGGCTGGAGGGCACTGACCAGCACTATGCGATGTATTCGGCGAACCTGCCCGAAGACATCCCGGCGGGCACGGCCGGGGACGGCTCCTCGCTCTGGTCGGGCGGGACCGCCAGCCTCTTCGGCGACCGGCGGGCGGCCCGCCGGGGCGACATCCTGACCGTGGTGATCCAGATCGACGACAGCGCGGCGATCTCGAACTCCACCGGCCGCAGCCGCAGCGGCAAGCAGGGCGGGGGCGTGTCCGACCTCATCGGTATCCCGCAGCGGTTGAACGACAGCCTGCCCGAGGGTGCCAGCATGGGCGACGCCTTCGACATGGAGTCGTCCTCGACCTTCAAGGGCCAGGGCTCGGTGGCGCGGAAGGAGAAGCTGACGCTGCGCATCGCCGCCACGGTGGTGGAGCAGCTGCCGAATGGCGTTCTCAGGATCGAGGGCCAGCAGGAGGTCCGCGTCAATTTCGAGATGCGCGAGCTGATCGTGACCGGCTATGTCCGGCCGAACGACATATCGCGGCAGAACGAGATCACCTACGACAAGATCGCCGGCGCGCGCATCGCCTATGGCGGGCGGGGCCAGATCACCGATGTGCAGCAGCCGACCTACGGCCAGCAGGTGGCCGACATCGTGATGCCGTTCTGACCATGCTGCGGAAACTTCTTCCCGTTCTCCTGGCCCTGATCGGCCTTGGCGGCGGCGCCGGGGCAGGGCTCTTCCTGCGCCCGGCACCGGCGACCGAAGACAATGCGTCCGAGGCTGCGGCGGAGGGCGCGGGGGCCGAACATGCCGCCGAGGACGAGGCCATCGCCGAAGAGGGCGAGGCCGGCGAGAACGCGCCCGAATATGTCAAGATGAACAACCAGTTCGTCGTTCCGGTGGTGGAAGACAGGCGGGTTGCGGCGATGGTCGTCCTGTCGCTGTCGCTGGAGGTCAGGCCCGGCAATACGGAGGCCGTCTACCAGCGCGAGCCGAAGCTGCGCGATGTCTTCCTTCAGGTCCTGTTCGACCACGCGAATACCGGCGGCTTTTCGGGGTCCTTCACCGACGGGTCGAATCTCATCGTCCTGCGCACCAGCCTGAAGGAAGCGGCGGCCCTGGTTCTGGGGAATGCCGTCACCGACGTGCTCATCACCGACATCGCCCGGCAGGACAGCTGAGCGCTACCGCTTGTCCTTCAGCCGTTCCGCCAGTCCCTGCAGGGCCTGGACGCGGCCAAAGGCAGTCTGGGCTTCCCCTCGCGCCTCCAGCCAATGCGCCGTCTGCCGAGCGATTACCAGGTTCAGCTCGGACCGGCGCACATCGGCCCAGCGGTCGTAGGCCATCGCGACCCTCTCGGCCGTCACCGGCTCCAGCTCTTCGGCCGACCGTGCGGCGGCGTTGACCGACGCGAGCTGCATCCGGCTGCGCTCCAGCTCGGCCGCCGCGGCCCGCAACCGGCCCAGCCGATGATCCAGCATCAGTTGCGCCACTTCGGCGAGACGGCGGAGGTCCTTTGCTTTAATCATCTTCTGCGGGCCTTCCTGCGCATGGCATCGGCGAAACGGATTGCGGCGGCGACGGCCCGGTACTGCTCGATCCGGATTTCCTGGCCGATCTCGACCGTCGCATGGATCGCCCGGGCGGTCGGCGGGTCGCTGTGGATCGGCACGCCATGTTCGGTGGCACGTTCTCGGATCTTGCGGGCGATCTCGTCCACTCCCTTCGCGACGCAGACCGGCGCCCGGCCTTTCGAGCGATCCCATTTCAGCGCCACGGCATAATGCGTCGGGTTCACCACCACGACATTGGCCGAGGCGACGTCTGTCAGCATCCGGTTGGTCGCCACCTCCTGCGCGCGCTGACGGCGGGCCGACTTCAGATGCGGGTCGCCCTCGCTGTCCTTGAACTCGTCCATCATCTCCTTGCGTGACATCCGGTGCCGTTGGCGATGGCGGAAGCTCTGCCACTGGAAATCGACCCCACCGAGTGCGAGCTGGATCAGGAAGACGATGAACAGGAACCGGATCACCAGCCGGGCCATCAGGGCGGCCGACATCGCAGGCGTGAGGTAGAGGCTGGCAAGGATCTCCTCCAGCCGTCCGGCGAGGAAATTGTAGAGGATCAGCGCGACGATCCCAAGCTTCACCGCGCTCTTGCCGAATTCGACCAGCCCGTCGATGCCGAACTTCTGCCTGGCGGCGGAGATCGCCGAGATGCGCGACACTTTCGGCGCCAATTTCCCCGGCGCGAAGACGATGCTGCGGGTGGCGAAGAGCAGCGCCATGACCAGAACCGGGGCGGCCAGCAACAGCGCCAGCGGCGGACCGGCCAGCGCAAGGATCATTCCGGCGATCGGGGCGCTGCCGCCGGTGACGACGAGGGTCGACAGCCGGTCGGCCTGGTCGAGGACGACCATCCCCGTGGTGCCAGCGCGGTTCACCGCCCAGGTTCCCAGGCTGAAGAGCGCCAGAAGAAAGCCGCCGGTCGCCACGGCGGTCTGCAGATCGACCGACCGGGGGATGTCGCCGTCCTTGCGGGCCTGGTCCAGCTTCTGCTGCGAGGCCTCGTGTTCCTTGTCGGCCTCGTCCGCCTCTCCGCTCATGGCCGGGCCGCGAAGGGTTCGGCCATATGGCCCGAGAAGGCGTCGAGCCAGGCGGCCAGGATCACCGGGGTCGCCACCGCCATCAGCGCCAGCGCCCCGAGCGTGAGCGCCGGGGCGCCGACCATCGACACCATCAGCGCGGGCATCGCGCGGTTGATCGCGCCCAAGGCCAGGTTGTAGATCAGCGAGGCGATGACGAAGGGCGCGGCCAGCGAAAAGGCCAGGGCGAAGGTCCGACCCATCAGGTCGAGGCCCCAGTCCGCCGCAGCCGCCGAGGAAAGCGCCGCCCCCGCAGGAAGCAGGTCGTAGGACAGGAGCAACAGTTCGGCAGCCCGGACATGCAGACCCGCCGCCATCGCTAGCGCCACCCCCGCCATCACGAAGAGGTTGCCGATCGCGGGCTGCGGTTCCGGCGCGATCCCCGCGAAGAGCTGCGACAGCGTCGTCGCCTGGGCGATCATCGCGGCGGCGGTCTGCAGCGCGACGACGAAGAGCCGCATTCCGATGCCGAGGAGCAGACCGGCGACGGCCTCTCCGCCAAGCGCGAGGAAGGAAGGGGCAGCCGCTGGTCCGATCCGGTCGGCCAGGACTGGTGCCACGACGAGGGTGAAGGCGACGACCAGCGCCAGCTTGACCCGCTGCGGCACGGAAGAATCGCCGAGGCCCGGCATCAGCGCGACCATTGCGCCGATCCGGATGAAGGCGAGCGCGGCCGCCCAGGCGATGCCCTGGGCCAGCCCGAGGAGGTCGGAAAGCCCGGCGATCACCCCGGTCATGCCGACACCTGGCCGATCAGGGCGGGCCGGGCGTCGGTGCCGATTTCCTCGTAGGACAGGACCGGCATGTGCAGCCCCTTGGCCTGGACGACGGTTCGCAGGAAGCGCCGCCGCCCGACCGAGGTGACGAGGGCCGGATAGACCCCGCCCTCCGCCGCCCGGTTCGCCCGCTCGGTCAGGCCATTGGCCAGCTTGGCGAAAAGCTCGGGCGGCAGGGCGATGTCGCGCAGGCCCCGCTCGCTGTCGATCTGATAGGTGGCAAAGGTCTTCTCCCAGTCGGGCGCGAGTTGGATCAGGGGCACCGAGCCATCGGCGCGCTTCAACTCGGCGACGATCTGGAAACCCAGCCGCTGCCGGACGTGTTCGCAGATCGCCTCCGGCGAACCGAACTGGCGCGCCTCGGCGACGGCTTCCAGGATCAGCGGCAGGTTGCGGATCGAGACCCTCTCGTCCAGCAGAAGCCGCAGAACGGCGTGGAGGAGGTCCACCGGGACCTTGTCGGGCAGAAGCTCGTCCAGCAGCCGCCGGTTCGCCTCGGCCCGGACGGGATCGGAGAGTTTGACGAACTCGTCCAGCAACCGGCGCAGGCCGCGCAGGGTCAGAAGCCGCGAGAGGTTCGCCTTCAGCACCTCCAGCAGATGCGTCGCCAGCACCTCGGTCGGCGAGACGACCGTCAGGCCGGAGAGCGCCGCATCCTCCTGCTGGTCGGGCCGGATCCAGCGGGCGGGGGCACCATAGACCGGCTCGCGTGCATCGAGCCCGTCGGGGGCCGGCGTGCCCTCGCTGAGCAGAACCAGCACGCGGTCGGGGTAAAGCCGGTCGGACACCCGCTCCACTCCCTGCAGGCGGATGCGGTACTGGCCTGGCGGCAGCGCGCTTTCGTCGGTCAGCCGGATCTCGGGCAGGATGAAGCCGAAGGTCGTGGCGACATGGTTGCGCATGTTGGCGATGCGGCTGTCGAGCCCGGTGGCCGGGTCCAGCACCATCGCCACCAGGTTCGGCGCGAATTCGATGTGGATATCGTCGAAGTCGAGCACATCTCCGATCGAGCGGGGTTTCACCGGCTCCAGCGTCGGCGGTGGGCCTGCCACTGGCCGCGCGGCCTTGCGGAACCTGTGGAAGGCCAGCCCGCCCAGCGACAGGGCCGCCAGCATGAAGGGCAGGAAGGGCATCCCGGGCACCAGCGCGAAAAGCGCCATGAGGCCCGCGACCGTTCCCAGCGCGCCGGGATAGCGGCCGAGCTGGGCGAAGAAGGACACATCCGCCGCACCCTTCTGGCTGCCCTTGGCCAAGAGCAGTGCTGCCGCGACCGAGATGATCACCGCCGGAATCTGGCTGACGAGGCCATCACCCACGGTAAGGATCGTGTAGGTCTCGAAGGCCGTCGCGGCGTCCAACCCGTGCATGAAGATGCCGACGACCAGCCCGACCACGATGTTGAGCCCGGTGATGAGGAGGCCCGCCACCGCATCGCCCTTGACGAATTTCGACGCCCCGTCGAGAGAGCCGAAGAAGTTCGTCTCGGCCAGCTCCTGTTCCCGCCGCCGTTTCGCCTCGTCGTGGTCGATGGCGCCCGCGGACATGTCGGCGTCGATGGCGAGCTGCCGGCCCGGCATCCCGTCCAGCGCGAAACGCGCGCCGACCTCGGCCATCCGGCCTGCGCCTTTGGTGATGACGATGAAGTTGACGATCAGAAGGACGATGAAGATCACCAGGCCCAGCACCGGATTGCCGCCCATGATGAACTGCGCGAAGCCCTCGATCACATGGCCCGCCGCATCGGTGCCGGTGTGGCCCTGCCCGATGATCAGCTTGGTCGAGGACACGTTGAGCGACAGCCGCAAGAGGAGCGAGGCGAGCAGGATCGTCGGGAAGGCCGAGAAATCCAGCGGGCGGTCGATGAACAGCGTCACCGTCAGCATCAGGATCGCCAGCGCGAAGGAGACGGCAAGCCCGACGTCCAGCATCCAGGCGGGGACCGGCAGGATCATCATCACAATCACTGCCATCAGGCCGATGGCCAGCAGGATCGTGGGCCGGAAGATCATTCCCAGAGAGAACCCTTCGGGCATGTCACGGGCCTCCGATCAGGCGGATCCCGCCCGGGCCAGCAGGCACCAGCGACCCGCCGGAGCCTGACACCCCGGCTACGAGCAGCGGAAAACGGTTCTGGCGGGGGCCTTCTGCAGGCACATCCGACACCTCGGCGGTATCGCCCGCCACGCCGGCATAAGCCGCCTCGAACCTGGCCTTGTAGGTTTCGGCATATTCGGGGGTTCCCGAGTGATAAGCCGCAGCGGCCAGCGACCAGTCGCCTGTTTGGGCGAAGCGCTCGGCCAGGAATTTGGCGGCATAGGTAGCGTTCTGCTCGGGGTCGAGCATGTCGGTGATCGAGGCGAAGGCGTCGCCATGCCAGCGGTAGTTCAACTGGAAACAACCGAGGTCGACGTTGGTGACGCCCTGGTCGACCGCCTTGGCGACGCTGGCCTCCGCTTCGGCGGCGCTGTCGAACCAATGTCCGTCGCCGCCGAAATTCACCGTCCAGGGCCAGGGCCGGTCGTTCCGCCCGGTCTCGACCTTGGAAATCGCCAGAAGCACATCATAAGGCACGCCGGTCCGGGCGGCGGCAGTGGCGGCGGCATTCAGGCAGAGACCCGCGGGATCTTCGCGCGCGGCAAGGCCCGGGGCCAGTGTAAGGCTGCACAGCAACCCACGGGCAGCAAGGTCCAGGATGACGTGTCTGCGGGGCATCCCACTCTCCACCCCGCGCCTTCTGCCGGGGGTTTGTCGCAACGGTAGCGGGCGAATCTTTCCTGACCGTTACCGGGTTCAGTCGACCGAGGGGGAAACGACGCTGGTCAGCAGCGCCTCGATCGCTGCGCGCGAGGCGACGCTGGCCTCGACAGCCTTGCCGCCGCGACCCAGAAGCCCGGTGCCGTCGTCTCCGGGCGCGGCCGCCACGATGTCGGCGGCCTTGAGCCAGGGATCCGGCAGAGCGGGGTCGAGGCCCGTCCAGTCGCCCGTCCACGGGCTGACCCGGGCCGCTGCCTCCGCCTCGCCCGCCGCGGCCAGCGCCAGGGCTGCGGCTGCCGAGTCGTCCAGCTGGATCAGGGCCTTGGCGCGAAGACTTTCGGCTTCCGCATCGCCCAGCCCGTCGATGAGCGCGATGGTGCTGCGGGCGTCGCCCTGCAGAAGGGTTGCGCGGGCAGCCAGGCGACGCTTGTCCGGCGGGTCCCCGGGCGTGACAGGCCCGATCCAGACCAGCGCCGCATCGCCGAAGCCGAGCGACAGAAGCCGGTCGGCAATGGTCTGGCCGAGGGAGGCATCCACCATTGGCGCGGTCGCCCCGGTTGGCAGAACGGCCTGCTTCAGGAATTCGTCATCGGTGGCACGGTCTTCGGTCACGCGCCACAGGTCCGCCAGAACCCCGCCCTTGGCGCTTGCCTCATGGAAGGCGGCTTCGATCTGGTTGGAGAGCGCGAGTGCCAGGACCACGGCCCGGTCGACCCCAGGGCCTTCGGCGGTGCCCGCGGTCTCGCCCTGCAGCGCGCGCAGCGCCTCGGCGATCTCGGGGCCAAGCGGGTCCAGCGACCGGAAATGCGATTCGACCAGGGTCACGAGGCCATCCGGCCCGTCGCCATCCAGGGCGACAGCAGCTTCGGCATGGGTCCGGGCCGCCCGCGGATTGTCACCGTGCAACTCGGCCTTGGCATCCAGAAGGGCGACCGCGGCCGCATCGGCATCGGGCGCCCGTTCCATCGCGTCGCGGATCATCCGGGCCGCATCCCCATCGTCGCGTGCAAGGAACTTCTCGGCCAGGGCTGGCCCCAGGTGCTGCCGCAGATGCGCCGGCAGCGCGATGAAGGCCTGGAGAATGGCGTCGCGCTTCGTGCCCTTGTCCGCGGGCAGCCGATCATGCGCCAGAGCCGCCCACAACGCAGCGGGGCCATCGCAGTCCAGCATCGTGGCGAAGGGCGTATCCGCGTCGCTTTCCCCGTCGATGATCTTTGCCATCGACCGGTAATAGCGCAGGTCGTCCGGCGCATCGGAACCTGCCAGATCGGCGGTCTGGCGCGCTTCCGCTCCGAAGCCGAGGTAGAGAAGCAGTCGGACGGCGCGCAGGATCGCCTCGGGCTCGGGCGTGTCGAGCTCGCCGAAAAGCCCAGAACGGGAGTCCGCCAGCAGCTCCTGCGGCGGGCTGGTTCCGCCCCAGGCGGGCAGGTCGAGCAAGGCCGGGTCGGCGCAGGCGTGTTCGGGACGCGAGCCTGCGATGAAATCGTCGGGGTCGGTGACGATGACCCCGGGCAGTTCGCCGATGTGGATGTTCGACCAGGGCAGATCGCTGCTGTCGATTTCTTCCGCTGCCGGCGGCTTGCCCGGCAGCTCCATGTCGACGATCCCATCGGCGGCCCCGCGCGCGATCTCCTGCAGCAGCGCGTCGCGCAGAGGCTCCAGCGAGACAGACCCGGTCTTCAGCGGCAAGGGCCGGGGCGGGCTCGGTACAGGCGACGGGCCGCCCGCTTCCCGGTCGGCGAGCCAGTCGTAGGCGGGCAGGGCAGCCACTTTCGCCGCTACCTTGGCGCCGGGCATGACGAAGGGATCTTCGAAGGTCGAAGCCGTCGGGGCCGGGCCGGGCTTGATGTCGAGAACGACCGTGCCCGGCCGGGTCTCGAACGGGAAGATGTGGCAGTCACAGCCGAGGTCGAGGGTCAACGCGCCGGTTTGCCGGTCCTGCGCAACACTGCGCAATCTGGATCTTGGGATGAGGTCCCAGACCCGCGACAGGTCATATTGCGGCTGGCTTTCGGCACCGGCCGCAAAGGCATAGCCGGTCTCGGTCCGGCCCAGGGTCCAGGCTTCCGCCGTCGGCAGCTCGATGACCAGGCGGGTGAAATCACCATGCTCGCCCGAGCGTACGCGGGCCGTTTCGGCAGTGACGGGCGCCGCAAGGGCCAGGACCAGGAGCAGGGCGCGGATCATGCGGCATCCTGCTTCAGGTTGCGTATCGCTTCCTCCAGATCGCCGAAGCCCGGGCGGACGTGATGCGGCGTGTTCTGGCGGCCCACCTCGATGCAGATGTTGGCCGGATGGCGGTGCAGGTTGGCGATCAGCACCTCGCGGATCAGCTGGTAGAAATGAATGTCCTCCTCGATCACCGTCTTCACCCGGGCGGCGAACGGCCCCATCAGCCCGTAGGCCAGGAACACCCCCAGGAACGTCCCGACCAGAGCGCCGCCGATCATCTTGCCCAGCACCTCGGGCGGCTGGTCGATCGAGCCCATGGTCTTGATCACCCCCAGCACGGCCGCAACGATCCCGAGTGCCGGAAGGCCGTCGGCCATGGTCTGAAGGGCATGGCTGGAATGCATCGCTTGGTGCAGCGTCGCCTCCATCCGCTTGTCCAGCACCTCTTCCACTTGGTGCGGGTCGTCGTAGTTCATCGAGGCCGCACGCAGGGTGTCGCAGATCAGTTCCATCGCCTCGTGGTCATGCTGGATGCGGGGGTATTTGCCGATGATCGCCGAGGTCCCGGGCGATTCGACGTGTTCCTCCAGGGCCACCGGATTGGCCCGCGCCAGGCGGATCAGTTCGAACAGCAGGCACAAAAGGTCGCGGTAGTCGTCCGGCTTCCATTTCGGGCCCTTGAAGACCTTGCCGATGTCCTTCAGCGTGTGTTTCACCGCCGGAATGTCGTTCGAGATCAGGAAGGCCCCGATCGCGGCGCCGCCGATCATGATCATCTCGAAGGGCAGGGACTTGAGGATGATCCCCAGCTTGCCGCCGGCGAGGACGTAGCCGCCGAAGACCATGACGAGGATGACGGCGATGCCGACGAAGCCGAGCATTTTTACGTCCTGTTTCGCTTTCGTTGCGGGGAGTATCCGGGCGGCGGGTTAACGTTCCCTGACTAGTTCTTCGGAACACCGGCATTGCGACCGGCAACGATCACGCTGACCCCGTAGGCGGAGTCTGCGGACATGCCGGACAGGATCGCCGCGGCCGACTCGGGTGGCATCCGGCCCAGGAAGCCTGCGGCGAATTCGGGCGACATGGTCTCGAAGAGCGCCGCGGCATCCTTGGGCTTCATCGCCTGGTAGACGGCGGTCAGGTTCTGGATGTCCTTCTCCGCCGCCCCGTCCGCCTGCGCCAGCGTGGCCTTCAGCTCTGCTTCCACGGCCTTCATCTCGTCCATCCGCTTGGTGATCGCGGCATCGGCAAGCGCAAGCGCGGCCAGGCGGTCCCTGAGCGCGGCTTCCTGCGCGTTTAGGCGATCCTCGCGCAGGGTCAGGGCCTCGGACAGCGCGGTCGGCATTTCACAGCTGGCGGTTTCCGGTGCCTCGGCGGCGGCCTCTTCCCCGGATTTGGCCAGGGCCGCGCCAAGCCCGGACCCCAGCCGCAAGGCGCCCGAGGCGGCGAAGAGCATCGTCACGATGAAAAGCGCACCCCGGCTGGCGCGGCGACGGCTCATTCGGCGGCCTCCATCGCGTCCCGCGGTGACCGGCGGCGGATGAAGCGCAGGCGGCGATCCTCTTCCGGCGGGTCTTCGGCGACCGGCGCACGCACGGGCGCCGCCGCCGGATCGGGCAGGTCGTGCAGCGAGGCCACCAGCAGTTCCAGCTTCCGCGCCACCGATTCGCCCCTGAGCGTCAGCACCTCCAGACTTTCGGCAGAGCCGTTCGCGGCGCCTCGCGCCCTGTCCAGCGCGCGGGTCATGTCGTCGACTTGGGCCGAAAGCACCGCGATCGCCCCGCCCATGCCGGTTTCGAGCGTGGTGAACTTCCTCAACCGGCCCGACAGCACATAACAGTAGATCGCGGCTCCGAACGAGCCCGCCATCAGAAGGATATCCGAGATCATTTCCATGGTGCGGCTGCCTCAGTTCAGCACGAATTCGGTGATCAACAGGTTGCGCACCCGGCCCTCGCCGGTGACGACCTGGATCCGCCGCAACATCTGCGCCCGCAGCCGCGCCATGGCATGCGGGTCCTCGATCGAGGCGGTGTCGATGGCGCGCAGGTAGCTGTTGATCACGTCCAGGATGCGCGGCGACAGCGTCGCGACATCCGCCGCCGCGCTATCGGCCACCTCGAGCTGCGCGGTGAAGCGCAGGTGCCGGCTTCCCGAATCGGGCCCCAGCGAAACGACGATGGTCTCCAGCGGCACGAAGGCGACCCCCGAAAGCGGGCCAGGCCCATGGTCCTTTTCGGCGTGCCCTTCGGACCCGCCGAGCAAAAGGCCGGAAAACGTGGCGTAGAACCCGCCGCCGCCCAGCACCAGGGCCAGCAGAAGCCCGATCAGGAACGGTTTCTTCGACCGTTTCTTCGGGGCCTCTTCCAGTGTGGCTTCCGCCGTCGCCATGTTCATGCTCCGTTTCTCGGGACAAGGCGAAGATAGGCCAAAGGACACTAACCGATTGTTAAGGCGAACCGCTGAAAGGTGAGACCACGGCAGAACGCCGGTGCCGGAGAATCGCCTTGCAGAACGTGATCGCCATCTGGACCTCGCTGACCCTGCGCCGTAGGGCCATCATCCTGGGCGCGACGCTGGCGATGTTCGCGGCGATCCTCGGCCTCAGCCGGATGGCCGGGCAGCCGGAAATGGGCCTTCTCTACGCGGGGCTGGAGCCTGCAGCTGCGGGCGAGGTGGTGGCTGCGCTGGACCAGCAGGGCGTGGCCTACGAGATCAGGGGCACCTCGATCTTCGTCGACGTGGCTCGGCGCGATGCCTTGCGGATGTCGCTGGCTTCGGAAGGCCTGCCCGCCGCGGGTGGGGGCGGCTACGAGCTTCTCGATTCGCTGTCGGGCTTCGGCACCACCTCGCAGATGTTCGATGCGGCCTACTGGCGCGCGAAGGAGGGGGAGATCGCCCGCACCCTGCTCGCCATGCCCGAGGTCAAGGCCGCCCGCGTCCATATCGCCAGCGCTCCGACCCGTGCCTTCCAGCCGGGAGGGAAGCCGACCGCCTCGGTCACGCTGACCACGGTTTCCGGCACGCTGAGCGAGGCGCAGGCCCGTGCGATCCGGCACCTCGTGGCCAGCGCGGTTGCCGGAATGACGCCGGATGCGGTGCAGATCATCGACACCGTGGCGGGCCTGATCGGCGGCGAGGAGGGCCGGGACTACGACACCGGTGATGCGGATGACCGCGCCGCCGCCATCAAGGGCAACGTCGAGCGTCTCCTGGCCGCCCGCGTGGGCGCCGGAAAGGCGGTGGTCGAGGTCTCCATCGACCTCGTCTCGGAGCGCGAATCGATCACCGAGCGCAAGTTCGACCCGCAGGGCCGGGTGGCGATCTCGTCCGAGACCGAAGAGCGCAGCGGCTCCAGCACCCGGCCCGGCGGCGAGGTGACGGTGGCCTCGAACCTGCCCGAAGGCGATGCCGCCGCCGGGGGTCTGGACAAGAGCCAGAACTCCGAGACCAAGGAGCGCGTCAACTACGAAGTGTCGGAGACGCAGCGCGAAGTCCTCCGCAGCCCCGGCGCGGTGCGGCGGATGACGGTGGCGGTGATGGTCGATGGGGTGGTGACGGTTGCGGCCGACGGTACCCGCAACTGGGCGGCACGCCCCGAGGAAGAGCTTGCCACATTGCGTGAACTGGTGGCCTCGGCGGTTGGCCTGGACGAGGGCCGCGGGGATGTGCTGACGCTGAAGTCGCTGGAATTCCAGATACCCCCAAGCCCCGAGGGCACCGAGGCGACGTCGAGCCTCCTGCCGCGGATGGGCGAGATCGACCTGATGACGATGATCCAGACCGCCGTCCTTGCCGTGGTGGCGCTGGTGCTGGGCCTTTTCGTGATCCGGCCCGTCCTGGCCTCGGCAAAGCGGCCCGCGCTTGCCGCCCCGGATGCCCCTCTGGCCCTGCCAGCGGCGCCATCCTCCGGAGCGATCGCGCTGAACGGCGAAGTGGACGACGGCTTCGAGTATGGCGGCTTCGCCAGCGCGGGCGGTGGGCAGATCGAGGGCGAGGCCACCGAGGAAGACCCGGCCACCCGCCTGCGCCGCCTGATCGAGCAGCGCCAGACCGAATCGATCGAGATCCTGCGCGGCTGGATGGAAGAAGAGGAGCACGCCTGATGCGCGCCCTGCGTCTGGAGGTTTTCGATACCGCCCCGGCTCCGGATGGCTCGATGCTGCCCCTGGTCGAGGCGACGGCGGTCGAGGAGGCCAAGGTCGCCTCTTTCGAACAGGGCTACTCGGCGGGGTGGGACGATGCCGTGGCGGCGCAGCAGGGCGACCAGAGCCGCATCCGGGCCGACCTTGCGCGAAACCTGCAAAGCCTGTCCTTCACCTTCCAGGACGCGCGTAGCCATGTGCTGCAGGCGATCCGGCCGCTGATCCTGCAGATGGTCAACCGGCTCCTCCCCGAAGTCGCGCGCGAGGCGCTGGCCCCGACGGTTCTGGAAGCCGTGATGCCCCTCGCCGAAGGGCTGGCCGACGCGCCACTGACGCTGGTCCTGAACCCCGCCGTCCGCGCGCAGGTCGAGGACCTCGTGTCCCAGGCCACCGGACTGCCGATGGTCATCGACGAAGAGCCGACGATGCCCGAGGGCCAGGTCTACATCCGCCTCGGTGCCGGCGAGACCAAGGTCGATCTTGCCCAGGTGACGACCGATATCGGCATCGCCGTCCGGGCCTTCTTCAACCTCAAAAGCTGAGGAGACATCATGGAAGATATCGCCGACACCAACCCCTTCAGCCAGGTCCCGATCGAGGTCACGATCTCGGTCGGGCGCGCGCGACCGCTGGTGCGCGACCTGCTGCGGCTGTCGAAGGACGCTGTCCTGCAGCTCGACCGGCGGGTGGACGATCCGGTGGAGCTGTATGTCGGCGACCGGCTGATCGCGCGGGGCGAGTTGACCGAGTTGGAGGGCGACAATGCCGGGCAGCTGGCGGTCCGGCTGACCGAGGTCGCCAACCTGCGGGGCGGGTTGTGAGGCTTGCCGCGGGCCTTGCTGTGGCGCTGACACTCATCGCGGGACCGGCGCTGGCGCAGCAGATGTCGATCGACCTGGGCGGCGGGGCGGGGGAGTCGCTCTCGCTCCGGTCGGTGCAGCTGCTGCTGCTGGTCACGGTCCTCTCCATCGTCCCGGGGCTCGCGGTGATGATCACCTGCTTCCCCTTCATCGTCACGGTGCTGTCGATCCTGCGCCAGGCGCTGGGGCTGCAGCAGGCGCCGCCGAACATGCTGATCATCAGCCTGTCGCTGTTCCTGACCTGGTTCGTGATGGACCCGGTCTTCACCGAGGCCTGGGTCAAGGGGATCGAGCCGATGAGCAACGGAACGCTGGAGGTGGGGCCGGGCCTGCAGGCGGCCATTGCGCCGTTCCGGGTGTTCATGGCCGGGCGGGTCGATCCCGAGACCTTGCAGACCCTGCAGGACCTCCGCTCCACCGTCGCCGTCAGCCCCGCCGACGCGCCGCTGTCGCTGCTGGTGCCGTCCTTCCTGCTGTCCGAGATCCAGCGGGCCTTCGAGATCGGGTTCATGATCTTCCTGCCCTTCCTGATCATCGACCTCGTCGTCGCGGCGATCCTGATGTCGATGGGGATGATGATGGTGCCGCCGGCGGTCGTCTCGCTGCCGTTCAAGCTGATCTTCTTTGTGGTGGCCGACGGCTGGGCGCTGGTCTCGGGGGCGTTGGTCAGGAGCTATTTCTGACGGGTGCCCGCGCGTGGGCAGAGTCTGCACGGCTGCGATTTCAATGGGTTGCGCATGAGCGTTCGGGATTGGTTTACCATGCGCGGGAAGCGCTGGCAGGGGCGGACGGGCGACAGACAGGCGGCGGAATGTGGGCGGGCGATGGACGAGACTTGCCACTCTTACGCGAGGATCTGTCCCGAGGCGATCCACCAGCCCGGATGCGCAGCGGCGAGGGACTGGCGGGCGGCCATCGCCTCCTCCGGGGAGGCGTAGAGCGCGACATGGGTGCCGCCGGAACCGGACATCCGGGCCAGCAGGCAGCCGGGCGTCGCGGCGAGGGAGGCCTGCATCTTTGCAAGGACCGGCGCGATTGTATGGGCGGGGGCGACAAGGTCGTTGCGGCTGTGCGACCCCAGCCAGTCGGTGAACGTCTGGGCCGAGGCAAGTGCCGCGGGCGGCAGGTCGGGCAAGGGCGGGTTCTCGCGGCGGGACAGACCTGCGAAGACCTGCGGCGTCGGGACCGCCACGCGCGGGTTGGCGAGGACGGCCCAGAGCGGTGGCAGGGAGGGCAGGGGCGCAAGCATCTCGCCGATACCGGTCATCCGGGCCGGGCGACCGGCGAGGCAGACCGGCACGTCGGCCCCCAGCTGCAGGACTTCGGCATCCGACGGCATCGGCCGCCCCGTCAACCGCGACAGTGCCCGCAGCGTGGCCGCCGCATCCGCCGAGCCGCCGCCGATCCCTGCAGCCACCGGCAGGTGCTTGTCCAGCACCAGCGCCGCATCCGTCACCCCCATGGCCCGGGCCGCGCGCAGAACCAGATTGTCGGGTTCTGCGCCAAGTCCAGCCGCTTCCGGCCCCGTCACCTGCAGCGAAAGGCCTTGGCCCGAAGCCGCGCTGACGCGATCTGCCAGATCGGCAAATACCACAAGGCTTTCGAGCAGGTGATAGCCGTCCGCGCGGCGCCCGGTAACGTGGAGACAGAGGTTCAGCTTGGCCGGAGCGGCTTCGCCGACCGCGTCAGTTGCCATTCGCGGCGGCCTTGACCGCGGGCTTGGCGGTGCCTTCCTCGGCCATCACCGCGTCGAGCCCCACATCGAGCTTGCGCAGGATGCGGGCCTTGTCGGTCTCGGTCGGATCGAACGACAGCGCACGGCGCCATTGGAAACGGGCCTCCAGCTTGCGGTCGTTCATCCAGTAGACATCGCCCAGATGGTCGGTGACGACGGGATCGACCGGCTCAAGGAGGGAGGCCTTCTCCATCGGCTCCAGCGCGTCGGTATAGCGGCCGAGCTTGAAATATGCCCAGGCCAGGCTGTCGATGATGTAGCCCTGCTCGGGGTCGGCGGCGACGGCCTTCTGGATCATCCCCAGCGCCTCGTCGAGGTTTTCGCCCCGGTCGACCATCCCGTAGCCAAGGTAGTTCAGCACCTGCGGCTGCGCCCCGTTCAGCGACAGCGCCTTGCGGAAATCGGCCTCGGCCGGGGCCCAGTTGTTCGACTGTTCGTGGCAGATGCCGCGGTAGAAATAGAGCACCCAGTTCTCGGACTTCGAAGCCTCGGAAAGCGCGATGGCTGCCGAATAGGCGACCTCGGCCTCGTCGAAGCGCTCCTCCGACCGCAGGAGGTCGGCCAGCGCGAATTGCACACCCAGAAGGTCGCCATGCGACCGGGCCAGCGTCTGCAGCGCCTCGATGGCCGCATCGGCCTTGCCCTGCGACTTGAGCGCCGAGGCCCGACCGACTTCGGCGGTGACATAGGTGGGGTCTTCCGGTGGGAAGGTGGCATAGGTGTCGGCGGCGAGGTCATGCTGGCCCAGCTGTTCCAGCACGTCGGCGGTCATGAGCAGGGCATCGGCATGGTCGGGCCGGAGGTAGCCCGCGACGCGCAGGTGCAGAAGGGTGTAGACCGGATCGGCCTCGCCGTTCAGCGCGGTCGAGATGGTGAAGAAAACCTCGGCAATCCCGTCCCGGGCCGAAGTCACGGTGTCGAAGGGGATCGGCTCGCCCGCCTGCAGGCGGTGGCGGATGGGATCGACGACGGGATCGGGCGCGGTGCCGAAGGCTTTGTCGAGGAGCGCCACGGCATCCGCGTTGCGTTCCAGCTGGCTGAGGATCTGCGCATGCGCAAAGACCCCGCGCCGCATCACGGTGATGGACCCGCCAGCCTTGCCGGACAGGATTTCATCCGCGCCCTCGAAATCGCCGACCGATGCCAGCGCCAGCGCCTTGTGGTAGTAGCCGAAGGCCTCGTAGCCCCGCTTCTTCGTCAGCGCGTCGAAATCCTCCAGCGCCTCGGACATCTTGCCCTCGCCGACCTTGGCCCAGGCAAGGACCAGCGCATTGGCCAGTTCGCCGATGTCGCGCCCGCCCTCGGCCCCGGCGATCAGAGCGGCGTAGTCCTCGCGCTTGGCCTGGTCGGCGATGAGCGCGATTTCGGCCAGCTGGCTGGTGTCGCCCGCAATGCTCTTGCGCATTCCGGCGATCTCGATGGCAAGGGGGAAGTCGCCGACGCCGATCTCGGCCAGGATCGCGCCGTCCAGAATCTGAGGGTTCTGTGAATCGGCGATGATCGCCTTGGCATACCAGGCGGCGGCAGAGCGGAAGTCGTTCTCGCTTTCGGCGACGCGCGCGGCGAGGTAGGCGCCGCTGTCAATCTGGTCTTCGGCCTTGTCTTCGGCGCGCAGGGGCGCGGCGAGGCTGGCCGCGAGGATCAGCGCGGTCAGGGTGCGGGACATGATCTGGCGCATCGGCCTCTCCTCAAGGGTCGCGGCGAAGGTAGCCCGGCGCCGGGGCGCGCGCAATGCAGAGGGGCCCGGCCTTGCGGCGGGGCCCCCCGGTTTCGGACAAGCTTTCGTGAGTCGGTGACGGCGCGGCGTCACATGTTGGGGTAGTTCGGCCCGCCGCCGCCCATGGGCGTGGTCCAGACGATGTTCTGCGACGGGTCCTTGATGTCGCAGGTCTTGCAGTGGACGCAGTTCTGGAAGTTGATCCGGAAAGTGGCGTCCTGGCCCTCGCCCAGCACCTCGTAGACCCCCGCCGGGCAATAGCGCTGCGCGGGCTCGGCGTATTTCGGCAGGTTGACGGCGATGGGGACGGAGGGGTCCTTCAGCACCAGATGGGCGGGCTGGTTCTCGTCATGGTTGGTGAAGGAGAAGGCCACGTTGGTCAGCCGGTCGAAGGACAGCTTGCCGTCGGGCTTGGGGTAGTCGATGGTCTTGTAATCCTTGGCGAGGCCGGTGGCGGCAGCGTCGGATTTGCCGTGCTTGAGCGTGCCGAAGACGGTGAGGCCCGCGGTGTTCAGCCACATGTCGAGGCCGCCGCCCATCAGGCTGGCGACAAGGCCGTAACGCGACCAGAGCGGTTTCACGTTGCGGACCTTCTTCAGGTCGCGGCCGATGGGGCCGGAGCGGACCTCGGTCTCGTAAGTGGTCAGTTCATCGCCCTGACGGCCTGCGGTGATCGCGGCATGGGCGGCCTCGGCCGCGGCCTTGCCCGAGAGCATGGCGTTGTGGTTGCCCTTGATGCGGGGCACGTTGACGAGGCCCGCGGTGCAGCCGAGAAGCGCCACCCCGGGGGCGACCATCTTCGGGATCGACTGCCAGCCGCCTTCGGAGATCGCGCGCGCGCCATAGGCCACCCGTTTCCCGCCCTTCAGAAGCTCGGCCACCATCGGGTGATGCTTGAAGCGCTGGAATTCCATGTAGGGATAAAGATGCGGGTTCGCATAGTTCAGGTGGACGACGAAGCCGACATAGACCTGATTGTTCTCAAGGTGATAGATGAAGCTGCCGCCGCCCGCATTCTTGCCGAGCGGCCAGCCCATCGTATGGGTGACGGTGCCCTCGCGGTGCTTGGCGGGGTCGATCTCCCAGATTTCCTTCATGCCGAGGCCGAATTTCTGCGGGCAGTGGCCCTTCGACAGGTCGTATTTCGCGATCACCTGCTTCGCCAGGCTGCCGCGGACACCTTCCGACAGGAAGACATACTTGCCGCGCAGCTCCATGCCGGGCTCGTAGGCCGGGCCGGGCTCGCGCGTCTCGGGGTCGCGGCCGAATTCGCCGGCCACCACGCCGACGACGGTATCGCCCTCGAAGACCAGCTCGGAACAGGCCATGCCGGGGAAGATCTCTACCCCCAGCCCCTCGGCCACGCCCGCCATCCAGCGGCAGACGTTGGCCATCGAGACGATGTAGTTGCCGTGGTTCGACATCAGCGGCGGCATCGGCCAGTTCGGGATGCGGACCTTGCCTGCCGGGCCGAGGAGGTAGAAGTTGTCCTCCTTCACCTCGGTCTTGATCGGGGCGCCCATCGACCGCCAGTCGGGCAGCAGCGCGTCCAGCCCCGAGGGGTCAAGCACCGCGCCCGAAAGGATATGCGCGCCGACCTCGGAGCCCTTCTCCAGCACCACGACCGAGCGGTCCGGGTCCAGCTGCTTCAGCCGGATCGCCGCCGACAGGCCCGCAGGCCCCGCGCCCACGATCACAACGTCATAGTCCATCTTCTCGCGCTGGATCGCAGTCATCGCTTGTCCCTCCCCGGTCGGCCAGTACCGGCACTGAAACGCTGGCTAGTTGCGGCCCCCTGTTGCCGGAACGAGGACGCAAGGTCAACCATGACGCAACATCACGCCTTTAGGCGCATCTGCGGGCGAAACTTTCTGTCTTCCACGCGACAGGCCGTCGCGCGGGCGCGGCATCACCCCTTGCATTTGTGCATTCCATCGGGTGAGGTGAGGGGGAGTTGTCCGAAGTCATGGGTCGCAGCCCGGCCCGTGGCTTCTTCTTTTACTGTGGAAGTCCGATGGAAAAGATCCCGATGACACGGCGCGGATATGACGCGCTGGATGCTGAACTCAAGCAGCTGAAGACGGTGGACCGTCCGGCGATCATCCGGGACATCGCCGAGGCGCGCGAGCATGGCGACCTGTCGGAGAACGCCGAATACCACGCCGCGCGCGAGAAGCAGGGGTTCATCGAAGGCCGCATCAAGGAGCTGGAGGGCACGCTGTCGCTGGCCGAGGTCATCGACCCGTCGAAGCTGTCCGGCCCGATCAAGTTCGGCGCCACCGTGACGCTGGTCGACGAGGACAGCGACGAAGAGAAGACCTACCAGATCGTCGGCGAGGCCGAGGCCGATATCGAGAACGGCCTTCTGAACATCCGCTCGCCGCTGGCCCGGGCCTTGATCGGCAAGGAGGAAGCCGACAGCGTCGACGTCAAGACGCCGGGGGGAACCCGGTCCTACGAAATCCTGTCGATCCGCTACATCTGACCGGAGGGAACCGGGGTGAAACCGCCGGTCAAGGATCTGCCAAAAGGGGATGCGGGCCTTGGCGAAGGCCCGCTGGCGCAGCTGAACGACCCGCCCAGCCGGGGGATGGAGATCGCGGGCGTCGGCCTGAGCCTGGTCTGGGTGATCCTGATCCTGGTCTATGTGCTGGTGACGCCGCCGGGCAGCGAGACGCGGACGCTGGGCCTGGTGATGACCCTGCTGATGGTCTTCCTGCCCATCGCGCTGATCTGGGCCGTGGTGATCACCCTGCGCTCGATCCGCGAGCTGCGGGCCGAGGCGAAGCGGTTGCAGGCCACGGTCGATGCGATGCGGTCGAGCTATGTGCAGGCGCAGGGGCAGGGCGGCGGGCTGAAGCCGTCGGTCGAACGCAAGATCGACGAGATCGCCGCCTCCACCCGGCAGGCCGAGACGGTGCTTGCAACCTTCAGCTCGCGCCGCGATTCCGCGCTGTCGGTGCCCTCGGCAGACCGCAAGGCCGCGCTGGTCACCCCGCAGGCCGAGCCCACCGCCGAAGAGCCGAGGCTGGCGCTGGGCACCCCGGCCGAGGACCTGCGCCCGCCGCTTTCGGTCGCCGATTTCATCCGCGCGCTGCAGTTCCCCGAGACGCCCGAGGATAAGGAAGGCTTCCGCGCCCTGCGGCTGGCGCTGGAGGACCGGACCTCGTCGAAGCTGATCCGCGCGGCCCAGGACGTGCTGACGCTGCTCAGCCAGGACGGCATCTACATGGACGACCTGCAGCCCGACCTTTGCCACCCCGAACTGTGGCGGCGCTTTGCAGGGGGTGAACGGGGCCGGTCCATCGCCGCGCTGGGCGGTATCCGCGACCGCGCCTCGCTGGCGCTGACGGCGGCACGGATGAAATCCGATCCGGTGTTCCGCGACGCGGCGCACCATTTCCTGCGCGCCTTCGACAAGACCTTCGCCGCCTTCGAACCGAACGCGAGCGACGCCGAACTGGCCGACCTGGCCGACACCCGCACCGCACGGGCCTTCATGCTGTTCGGGCGGGTGACGGGGACGTTCGACTGAGCCGTTGCGACGCGGAACGTTCTTGCTGTGATGCCGGTATGCGGTGGAACAGCTTTCCTATTTGCTGGTTATCCGACGCGGGGGGATGAAACCTTTTTCCGATGGGCCTATGTTCGCCCGCAGACAGGATTCCAACCCAGAGGTTCCCATGGCCGTCCGCATCAACGACACCGCGCCCGATTTCACCGCCGACAGCACCGCCGGCACGATCCGGTTCCACGACTGGCTGGGCGACAGCTACGGCATCATCTTCAGCCACCCGCGCGACTTCACCCCGGTCTGCACCACGGAATTCGCGGCGGTGGCGCAACTGGCTACCGAATGGGAAAAGCGCAAGACCAAGGTGATCGGCGTGTCGGTCGACGGCAAAGCCGACCATGAGAAGTGGAAGCGCGACATCGAGGCCTTCGGCGGCGCCGCGGCCGATTTCCCGATCATCGACGACAGCGACCTGACGGTTGCCAAGGCCTATGACATGCTGCCCGCCGACTATTACCTGCCGACCGAAGGGCGGACCCCCGCCCATTCGGCAACGGTGCGGACGGTCTATATCGTCGGCCCGGACAAGAAGGTGCGGCTGACCATGACCTATCCGATGTCGGTGGGCCGCAACTTCGCCGAGATCCTGCGCGCGCTGGATGCCGTGCAGAAGACCGACGGCGTGCCGCTGGCGACCCCCGCCAACTGGGTGCCCGGACAGGATGTGATCGTGGCGCTGGCCCTGAACAACGACCAGGCCAAGGAACGCTATGGCGATCTGGACATCAAGCTGCCCTATCTGCGCTTCGCGAAGGGCTGAGTCCTGCGGGGGCGCCTTCTGGCGCCCCTATGCACTTTCCACTTTCGGCAGCAGCAGGACCGGCGCGCCGAGTTCGACCTGGTCGTAAAGCTCGGCGATGTGCTGGTTCGCCAGCCTGACGCAGCCGTTCGAGACGGCGGTGCCGATGGTCCAGGGCTCGGGCGTGCCATGGATGCGCAGGAAGGTGTCGGCGCCGACCTCGTTGAACAGGTAGAGCGCCCGCGCGCCGAGCGGGTTCTTCGGCCCCCCGGGCATCCCGCCGGCGTATTTGGCATAATGGTCGGGATCCCGCGCGATCATCTCCTTGGTCGGGGTCCAGCTGGGCCATTCCTTCTTGGCGCCCACGCTGAACCAGCCGGATTCGTAGAGATTTCCCCGCCCGACGCCGACGCTGTACTGCATCCCCCGCCGCGGGGTCAGCGCAAGGTAGAGCGCGAAGTAATCCGGATCGACGATGATCGTGCCGGGCTCCTGCGGGTCGAGGAAGCGGACGGGGCGGGGCAGGAATTCCTCGGGCATGACCCAGTCCTCTTCGGTCTTGGCGAAGGCGCGCCAGGGCAGCATGGCGGCAAGGCCGGTGGCGACGAGGGTGCGGCGGGTGGGATGGGTCATGCGCTTGTCCTTTTTCGATAATTCTTGCGGGGACGCGGATCACGCGCACCACAAGAAGACGTGAGACAAGACGGAAAAGGCCCCGGGGTTTCCCCCGGGGCCTTCACGTTCACGCCAGCGAGGGCAATCAGCCCTCGGCGGATTCTTCTTTCTTCTCGGCGATTTCCGCGCCGGTCTCTTGGTCGACCATCTTCATGCCAAGGCGCACCTTGCCGCGGTCGTCAAAGCCCAGGAGCTTGACCTTGACCTCCTGGCCTTCCTTCAGAAGCTCGTTCGGATGGTTCAGGCGCTTGTTGGCGATCTGGCTCACATGGACCAGGCCGTCGCGCTTGCCGAAGAAGTTCACAAAGGCGCCGAAATCGACCAGCTTCACCACCTTGCCGGTGTAGATCTGGCCCTCTTCCGGCTCGGCGACGATCGACCAGATCATCTCATGCGCCTTCTTGATGGCCTTCTGGTCGCTCGAGGCGATCTTGATCACGCCGTCGTCGTTGATGTCGACCTTGGCGCCCGAGACCTCGACGATCTCGCGGATGACCTTGCCGCCCGAGCCGATCACTTCGCGGATCTTGTCGGTGGGGATGGTCAGCGTCTCGATCTTCGGGGCATATTCCGAGAAGCCCTGAGGCGCCGACAGCGCCTTGTTCATCTCGGCCAGGATGTGGATGCGGCCGTCTTTCGCCTGCGCCAGCGCCTGTTTCATGATCTCCGGGGTGATACCGGCGATCTTGATGTCCATTTGCAGCGAGGTGATGCCGGCTTCGGTGCCCGCAACCTTGAAGTCCATGTCGCCGAGGTGGTCCTCGTCGCCCAGGATGTCGGTCAGCACGGCCCATTTGCCGTCATCTTCCAGGATCAGACCCATCGCCACACCTGCGACCGGGGCTTTCAGCGGCACGCCCGCATCCATCATCGAGAGCGACCCGCCGCAGACCGAAGCCATCGAGGAGGAGCCGTTCGATTCGGTGATCTCGGACACGACGCGGATCGTATAGGGGAAGTCGGTCGGCGCCGGGAGCACCGCCTGCAACGCGCGCCAGGCGAGCTTGCCATGGCCGATCTCGCGGCGGCCGGGGCTGCCCACGCGGCCAACCTCGCCCACCGAATAGGGCGGGAAGTTGTAGTGCAGCAGGAAGTTCGACCGGTAGTTGCCGTTCAGCGCGTCGATGATCTGCTCATCCTCGCCGGTGCCCAGAGTGGTGACGACGAGACCCTGGGTTTCCCCGCGGGTGAACAGCGCCGAGCCGTGGGCGCGGGGCAGAACGCCGGTTTCCGCGACGATGGGACGGACGGTCTTGGTGTCGCGACCGTCGATCCGGCGGCCGTGTTTCACCACGTCGCCGCGCAGGACCGCCGATTCCAGTTGCTTGATCGCCGGGCCAAGATTGGCGTCGGCCTGGTCTTCCTCGCTCATCGCGGCCTTGATCGCCGCAACCGCGGCGTCGATGGCACCGGTACGCTCCTGCTTGTCGCGGATCGCGAAGGCGGCGCGCATCTGCTCTTCCCCGGCAGCCTTCACCTTGGCATAGAGGGCCGAATAGTCGGGCGGGGCGAAGTCGAAGGGCTCTTTCGCGGAAGCCTCGGCGAAGTCGATGATCAGGTCGATGACCGGCTGCATCTGCTCGTGCCCGAAGACCACGGCGCCGAGCATTTCCTCTTCCGTCAGCTCGTAAGCCTCGGATTCGACCATCATCACGGCATCTTTCGTGCCTGCGATGACCAGATCAAGCCGCTGCTCGGGCTTGAGCCGCAGCTGGGTCATGTCGTCCATGGCCGGGTTCAGCACATACTGGCCATCGACGAAGCCGACGCGGGCTGCACCGATCGGGCCCATGAACGGGACACCCGACACGGTCAGGGCAGCGCTGGTTGCAATCATCGCCACGACGTCAGGGTCGTTCACGAGATCGCAGGACAGGACGGTCGCCATGACCAGCACTTCGTTGCGGAAGCCGTCGACGAACAGCGGGCGGATCGGCCGGTCGATCAGACGCGAGGTCAGCGTTTCTTTTTCAGAAGGCCGCGCCTCGCGCTTGAAGAAGCCGCCGGGGATCTTGCCGGCTGCGTAGTATTTTTCCTGATAGTGGACGGTCAGGGGGAAGAAGTCCTGGCCCGGCTTCGCGGCGCGCGCGAAGGTCACGTTGGCCATCACCTGGGTCTCGCCCAGCGTCGCGATCACCGACCCATCGGCCTGGCGCGCAACTTTCCCCGTTTCCAGCGTGAGCGTTTCATTGCCCCACTGGATGGATTTCTTGGTCACATTGAACATGTATCGTTTCCTCTGAGGACCCGGCCCCTGCCGGTGCCCCCGATATATGGCGGCCCCATTGCCGCCCATCCCCCGATCCTTCGCACGGGCCCCGGGGGCGGGCCTCACGTCTCAGATGGCGGGGGCCTTACAGGAAAACCGGTGGGATGGGAAGCGGGAAGCGGTTGACAAGGTTTGCCATAATCTTATGGTTCAAACATGGCCACGATGAACATCTCTCTTCCCGACCAGATGAAGGCCTATGCCGAGGGGCAGGCCCGTGACGGGCGATACAGCAACGTCAGCGATTATGTGCGCGACCTGATCCGCCGTGACCAGGCGCGGCGCGAGGCGATTGCCGAAATTCAAGGGCTGATCGACGAGGCATTGGCCTCGGGGCCGTCGCAGCCTTTTGATATGCAGACATTCCTGGCGGAACGCGAACGTCGGTGACACGGCAGATCGTCGTCAAGGCTTCTGCGGCTGCCGACATTGATGCGATGTACCGGCACGGTGTCGAGCTTTGGGGAAGACGACAGGCGCGCGCCTACCTTGAGGACCTTGATGGCCTGTTCGATCTCTTGGCAGAACGCCCGGAAATCGCGCGTGAACACCGCGAATTCGAACCTCCGGTCCGCATTTACCCGTTTCGATCTCATATCGTGATCTACCGGTTCAACGCAGCTGAACTGGACGTCCTTCGCGTTGTCCACGGAAGAACCGATTGGGCAACGGTTTTGAGCACCTGATCTGCATCAGGTCTTTTTGCGTCGCGCTTGACGCCCGGCTTCGACGCCGGACATCAAGGGATAATCATCAACAGGGTGTCGGCTCTCGGGTGCCTAGATCGCCGACTTGATCCAGTTTTCCAGCGCGGCCTTGGGGGCTGCGCCGACCTTGTTGGACACGACCTGACCGTCCTTGAACATGAAAAGCGCCGGGATGCCGCGGACGCCCAGAACCGCCGGGCTGTCGGGGTTCTCGTCGACGTTGACCTTCACGATCTTCACCTGCCCTGCGTATTGGGTGGCAAGCTCTTCCAGCGCCGGGCCGATCTGGCGGCAGGGGCCGCACCATTCGGCCCAGAAGTCCACGACGACCGGGATGGCCGACTTGCGGACCTCGGCGTCGAAGGTGGCGTCGGTGACTGCGACGGTGGCAGCGCCCATGATCGTTCTCCTGCGGGATTTGTCGGATAAGGAAGGTATGGACGGAGGGCCGGAACGTCAAGGGATCGTGGTTCGGAGGAAGGCCTGCCTCACGATGCCGGGATCTACCCGCATCAGGCGGGGTCCTTTGGTCCACAGCACCGCCGTCTCGACCCGGCGGTCGGGGTAGATCTGCGCCAGCATGTGGGCATAGGCGCCAAGCTGGCGCAGGATGCCTTCGGGTGTGGTTTCGGGCCGGTCGGGGATCACGGCGTTCGACTTGTAGTCGATGATCAGGATGCGGTCGGGGGCGATGACCAGCCGGTCGATGGTCCCGGCCAGCGTCCGGTCGCCCCAGGGCGCGGTGACGGCGACTTCAGCGAGGGTCGCTGGGCCGAACAGCGGCGCGAGGTCGGGATGCGCTAGGACCAGCCGCGCCTCGGGCAGGGCGTCGGTCAGGTGCAGGGGGTCGGAAACCAGCGTCGCGGCGAGGCTGTCCCAATCTTCCGGCTTGAGCCCCGGCAGGCGTTCGAGAAGGAGATGCAGCGCGGTGCCGCGCGCGCGGGCTTCTGCCTCGGGATAAAGCGGTTCGCCCGGCAGCGCCTTGGCGCCGCCGAGGTCGGAGGGCGACAGCAGCTTCGGCGTGCGGAGGGGTTCGGGGGCGGGCTGCGACGCCCAGGCAGGAAGCGCGACGGGCGTCTCGGCGGCTAGGACGCGCGGCGCGGGGCCGGGCCAGTCGCCGAAGGCATGGCGCTGGATGCCGTCCTCGATGGTCACGGCCCCCGCCGCCTGCACCCCGGCAGAAATCAGGTTGTGCCAGCAGCTCGCCTGTGTCGTCTTGCCCGCTCCGGCGACGACCAGCCAGCAGCGCGCGCGGGTCATTGCGACGTAAAGGAGCCGCAACCGTTCCGCCGCGTCGCGCTCGGCCCGCGCGGCGCGTTCCTCGGCGATCAGGGCGGGGCTTTCCTCCTTGGCGACCTTCCAGACCGGCGGGCCACCGGGCAGGCGGTACAGCTGGTCGCGGTCCTGCAGGGGGTGGTCGCAGGTGTCGGGCAGGATGACGATTTCGGCCTCCAACCCCTTGGCGCCGTGGACCGTCATCACCCGGATGCGGTGGCCTTCGCCGTCGAGCTGGCGCTTCACCTCGACCTCGTCGGTCTCCATCCAGGCGAGGAAGCCGGTGAGGCTGGGGACCTCGGTCGCCTCGTAGGACAAAGCCTGGGACAGAAGCTCGTCGATTCCATCCTCGGCCTCGGCCCCCAGCCGCCCGATCAGCTTGCGGCGGCCGTCGTGGCGGTGGAGGACGCGTTCGATCAGGTCATAGGGGCGCAGGAAGTCGGCCTGCCCGCGCATGTCGTCGAGGAAGGCGCGGGTTTCGTCATGGCCGGGATGGTCGCGCAGCGCCTCCCACAGATAGCCCTTGCGGGGATGGGCGAGGCGGAAAAGCTCGACCTCGGTCCAGCCGCACAGGGGCGAGCGGAGGACGGCGGCGAGCGACAGGTCATCCTCGGGCGTGTCGAGGAAGGCGAGGAGGGCGGCGAGGTCCTTCACCGCCAGTTCGCCGCCGAGCTTCAGCCGATCGGCCCCGGCGATGGGCAGGTCCAGCGCCTTGCAGGCACGGATGATCTCACGGAACAGCTCGGACCGGCGCTGCACCAGGATCAGGAAGTCGCCGTAGTGGAGGGGGCGGTCGGGCTTGCCCGCCTGCGGGATCTGCTCGCCGGTTTCCACCCTTTCGCGAATCCAGCGGGCGATCCGGTTGGCCAGCGCGACATTCGGGTCCTCGGGGTGCGGGGTGTCGAGCGGCTCGAACCACGGGCCGGGCTCGGCCTTGTCCTCCTTGCCCAGAACGGGCCAGACATCGACCCGGCCGGGCAATGTGGCGTTGAAGGCAAGGTGGTGCGACCCGCCGCCAAGCGCCGCGTGCTGGTCGGGGGTGAAGGTCCGGTCGACCACCTCCAGCACCGCGGGGGAGGAGCGGAAGGAATGTTCCAGAGCGCTGGTCGCAAGGCCCGGCCCGCCGGCAAGGCGGCTGCCGAAATGGCCGCGCATCCGGTCGAAGGCGGCGACATCGGCGCCCTGGAAGGAATAGATCGACTGCTTCTTGTCGCCGACGACGAACAGCGTCCGCGCGCGATTGGCGGCACCTTCCCCGGCGATCAGTTCGGCCGACAGGGCCTCGATCAGGTCCCATTGCTCGGGGCTGGTGTCCTGCGCCTCGTCCACCAGGATATGGTCGATGCCGCCGTCCAGCCGGTAGAGCACCCAGGCCGCCAGCGAGGGGTCGGTGAGCAAAGCCTTGGCGCGGGCGATCAGGTCGTCGAAATCGAGGAAGCCCCGCGCGGCCTTGCGGGCGGCATATTCGGGCAGGAAGACGGCGGCGAAATCGTGCAGCGCCAGGGTCTTTTCGGCGGCGGCGAGCGCCTTTTCGGCGTCCCGCGCATCGCACACCCGCTGCATGAAGTCGTCGAAGTCATGCACCAGATCGCCCATGGCGGTGCGGACCTTGGTGGTCGGAACCTTCTTGAAATTGGGCTGGCCGTCCGCCTTGAGGAGGCAGTCATACAGCACCATCAGATCGGCACGGCCCGGCGCATCCAGCCGCAGTCCGGCAAGCGCCGTGGCGAGGTCCTGCATCGTCGCGGACCCGGCGCGCAGCAGCGGAAGGCATTGGGCGACCAGCCAATCCTCACCGCCGCGAAAGGCGATCTGCACGAAATGGTCGTCGGTGACATCCGCAGGCAGGCCGAACAACCGGCGCACCGAGGCAGGCTCCATGGGGGAGGCGAAAGCCGCGCGGTGGCCGGCGATCTGGTCGACAAGCGTGCCGAAATCCTCGCCGTTCTGCACCTCGGTCAGGCGGCGGACCACGACGGCCTGGGGGCCGTCGGCGATTTCCTCGACGATCTCGGCGCGCATCTGGCGGGCGGCGCGGTCGTCCATCTCGGTGAAGCCGGGGGGGACACCGGCCTCCAGCGGGAAGCGGCGGAGGAGGCTGGCGCAGAAGCTGTGGATCGTCTGGATGCGAAGCCCGCCCGGTGTCTCGATGGCGCGGGCGAAAAGCTGGCGCGCGCGGGACAGGCGTTGGGGCGACAGCGCGCCCTCGCCCAGCGTGGCGAGCGTCGTGCGCAGATCGGCCTCGGGCATCATCGCCCAGGCGCCCAGCCGCTGGAACAGACGGTTCTGCATCTCGGACGCGGCGGCCTTGGTGTAGGTGAGGCAAAGGATGTGCTGCGGCTCCACCCCGCCGAGCAGGAGGCGCGCCACGCGGTCGGTCAGCACGCGGGTCTTGCCCGAGCCGGCATTGGCCGAAAGCCAGGTGTTCCGCGCGGGATCGGCGGCAGTGATCTGGGGGGTGAGGGCATCGGTCATGCCCCATCCTCCGAGCCAAGCTCTTCGGGCACGGGATCGTCGGTCATGTCCCATTCGCCGAAGCGCGACAGGTGGTCGTAATCGCTGGCATCGCGGACGGATTCCAGCGCGCGGCGGGCGGTGTAGCCCTGGCCGGGACGCGCGTAACTGGCCATCAGCCTGCCGAACTCGGTCCAGACCTCGGCCACCTCGCCCGGCTCAAGGTCTGTCGTCTCGATGTCCAGCCGGGCCTTCAGCCCGACATAGGAAAGCCGCGCCACCTCTCCGGGGTCCAGCCCCCGGAACCCGCCCGCCTCGGCCATCGCGGCAGTCAGGAACAGCTGCTTGTCGAAATGCTTCTGCTGCGCCTTGGTGGGTGGCGCGCCGGTCTTGTAGTCGATCAGATAGAGCCGCCCGTCCTGCAACAGGTCGATCCGGTCGGGCTTGCCGGTCAGCGTGAAGTCGAGGCCCGGCAGCGCCACCGCGCCCTTTTCCTCGATCAGCACCGGCTGGCCCCCGGTCGAGGCCGAGAAGTCCAGGAAGGCATCCGCCGCCTTGGCGATACGGGCTTGCCAGATCGTCCGGGCCAGAGGCCAGGCCACCCTTTCGGCCAGCACTTCCCCGGTGATCGCCAGAAGCCTTTCGCGCCCGCCGCCACCTTCGCGCAGGTAGATCTCCAGGATTTCGTGCAGCACCGTGCCGCGCAACCGGGGGTCGGCGACGGGGCGCAGCGGGTCGAGCGGCTTCAGCTTCAGCACATGGCGCGCGTAGATCGCATAGGGGTCGCGGATCAGCGTCCTGATTTCGGTGACGGACAGCTTCCGCGGCCGGGCCGCGACCGGCGGGCGGGGCGAGGGCCGCCGCGCCGGGGCCGCCGCGGGGGCCGCATCGAAGGCCTGGGCCTGGCGCAGCCAGCCTTCGCCCCGGTCGCGCATCGCCCGCAGCGCATCGGGTCCGTTCCTCTCGGCCAAGCCCGACATCAGGTTCACCAGCCGGTTCAGCCAGCGCGAGGGCACGGTTTCCGCCTCCGGCCCCCGCTTCGCCCGGCTGAGCACCACGCGCCTTGCCGCCACCGCCTGCTGGTAGTCATGCGCCGAAAGCCCGATCCGGCGTTCCGGCAAAAGCAGCCCCGCCTCCTTCCGCATCGCCCGGTTCAGCCAGGGGTCGGGTGAGGGCTGGGCGGGCCAGGTGCCGTCGTTGAGGCCCCCGAGCACCACCAGATCGGCGCCTTGCACCCGGGCCTCCAGCGTGCCCCAGATCATGATGCCGGGGTGCACGCTTTCCGTCTCGCGCACCTCGTGCCGGTTGAGCACGCCCAGGAACACGCCCGCATAATCGGCAGGCGTCATCTCGCCCCCCGCCCCGGCTTCGGCCTGCAACTCTGCCACAGCCTTCGCGGCCTCTTCCCCGGCCGCCTTTTCCCACAGCGCCCCCGCGCCGGTTTCGGCAAAGCCCCGCGCCAGCGCCTCGCTCAGGACCAGATGCATCGCGACAAAGTCTTCCAGGGGCAGCCGTGGAATGGCCTCGTGCCCGCAAAGCGTGGCCGCCACGATCCGCGCCCAGTCGGCGGCGCGCTCGTGGGTCTGGGTATCGGCCCAGCTCTGCACGCTTTCCGCCGTGGGGAAGGCGGGGCCGTGGCGGCGCAGATGCAGCTCGAACTCGCGGGTCAGGATCAGATGCGGGCCGCGGCCGGGGCCGGAAAAGGCGAGCGGGTGCTTGAGCAGCGCCAGCAGCGCATCGCCGGTCAGCTTCTGGCCAAACAGTGCCGCGACCTGCCGCATCAGGCGACCGGGGGCCGACAAGGCCAGCGGACGCCCGGCGGAATCGTCGGGGCGGATGCCCCAGCGGTCCAGTGCGGCGGTCACGCGGCGGGTGAGGTTGCGGTCGGGCGAGACCAGCGCGGCGCGGGTGCCGGTCTCGGCGGCCTCGCGCAGGATCAGGGCGATGGCGATGGCCTCGGCGCGTTCGCTGGGCGCTTCGATCAGGATCAGCGCTTCGGTGGCGGGGCGCAGGTCGGGCAGGCCCGGCCCCTCGGTCAGCCACTGGTCGGTGATCGGCGCGGGGCGGAGCGAGAGCGAGATCAGCCGGTTGCGGTCGGGCGCGGGAGGCTGCGCCTCGGTCCATCGCCGGATCGCCCCCGGCCCGCACTCCAGCAGGTCCATCACCCGGCGGAAGCGGAATTGCGGATGGTCCTCGGCGGTCAGCGCGTCGTCCATGCTGGCCCAGACCGGATCGGGCGTGTCGAAGTCATAGCCCGGCAGGACCACCGCGCCGTTCGGCAGCCGGGCAATGGCCTGCACCAGAAGCGCCGTCGTCCCGCGCGAGGCCGTGGAGCCCGCCAGGATCACCGGGTCCGCGGGGGGGCTGGTGGACCACTCCTCCGCCAGCCGCGTCACCGCCCGACGCAGCACGGCCTCGGCATCCGGGGCCTCGCCGCGCAGCGCCTCGGTCACGATCCCGAGGAAGGCCTGTGTGCGCGCCCAATGCGCCGAATGGTTGGCCACGTCCAGCCGCGCGATGCGGCCGGGATCGACGCCTTCGCCCTGCATCTCCTCCATCAGCGCAGCCAGGCTGTCGGCCAGATCATACAGCGCCGTGCGGGGGAATTGCGTGGAGCCGGTGGCAAGCAGCCCGTCCAGCAGCACCGACAGCTCCAGCCTGCGGCGCAGGGACGAGATCGGGCGGGGCAGGGCGATCCCGGCCAGTGTGGCGGCTTCGGTGATCAGCATCAGCCGGGGCAGGAGCAGCGCCCCCTTCGCTTGCAGGCCTTCCGCCACCCGGCGGCGCATCCGCTGGGTGTTGACGATCACTGTCACCCGCGCCAGCGCTTCCGGCGGCTGGCCGGCCATGCGGGCCAGCAGGCCTTCCACCAGTTCCGCGGGAAAGTCGACGCCGAGGGGCAGGGCGAAGAGGTTCGGTTCAGTCATGCCGGGCAGAGTGGAGGAGCGCCTCGGCCGCCGCAATCCCCTCGGGGTGGCCCACGTCGCACCAGCCGCCGTGGTGGACGATCCCGTAAGCGGTGCCTGCGGCGATCATCTCGCTCCAGGGTCGGTTGAGGGAGAAGACCGCATCGGAAGTCGTCGCGATCCGGGCCGGATGCAGGATCTGCGCGCCGATGTAGACATGGTCCTCGCCGCCCGCGCCGCGCGAAATCCGCCCGTCGGGGGCCAGGCGGAAATCACCCTTCGGGCCATGCGCCAGCGTATCGGCCAGGGGCAGGAGCAGGAGCAGCGCCTCCATCCGGCTGCCGTCCCAGGCGGCGGCAAGCTCGCGCAAGGGGTTTTGCCCGGTCCAGATGCCGTCGCTGTTCAGCAGCGCCACCGGCCCATCGCCCAGAAGCGGCAGCGCGGCTTTCAGGCCTCCGCCGGTTTCGAGTATTTGCTCACATTCGTGACTGATCGCAACGCCGCGCCCGGCAAGATGGATTGCCATCTGGTCGGCGCGGTAATGCGTGTTCACCACCGTCCGGGTCGCGCCCGCCTGGTGGCCGACCTCCAGCGCATGGTCGATCAGCGCCCGGCCAGCGACCGGGATCAGCGGCTTGGGCCGGTCGGCGGTCAGGGCGCCCATGCGGGTGCCGAACCCGGCGGCGAAGATCATCAGCGGGAAGGGGAAGTCGGACATTGCCGTTCGATCTTGTGCAGGAGGTCGGGGGTGGGCGCGGGCAGCAGCCGGTCGCAGATCGCGCGGAGGTCGGCGAGCGCCGGATGGGCGAGGTTCTGCTGCAACTGGCCCCAGACGCGGGGGATCAGGCGCAGGTAGTGGGGTTTCCCCGCGACGAGGCAGAGCCGGGCGAAGATACCGAGAATGCGCAGGGCCCGCTGTGCGCCGAGCGTCGCGTAATGGGCGGCGAAGGCAGCCGGATCGGCCCCGGTGGCAGCGGCGAAACGGGCAACCATCGCGGATTCGGTCCCGGGCCGGACATCGCGGCGGGCGTCCTGGAGCAGCGAGACGAGGTCATAGCCCGGCTGACCCAGCTGGCCGAGTTGGAAATCGAGGAGCCCGACACGGGCGAGCCCCCCGCGACCCGGCAGCCAGAGCAGGTTCTCGGCATGATAGTCGCGCAGGATCAACACGCGGGGGCCATCGGCATGGGTGCACAGCGCGGCGGAGAGGGCGGCGTGGAAGTCCGCCGCGTCCGGTTTCGTCCCGGTGGCCGCAAAAGCGTACCAGTCCAGTGCGAAGCCCGCCGCCGTCGCCCAATCCGCGGCGGAAAGGTTCGGCAGGCCGGGCGGGGGTGGGGCGGAGTGCAGATGGAGGAGCACGTCGACCGCCGGGGCATAAAGCTCGGCCTCCCGGCAGGGATCGGCAGTCAGGAGCCGGGCATAGAGGTCGTCGCCCAGGTCTTCCAGCAGCAGAAGGCCGCGCGGCAGGTCCTCGGCGAGGATCGCCGGGGCAGAGAGGCCGAGGGCGCGCAGGTGCCGGGCCATGCTGGCGAAGGCCGCCGGATCGTCGGCCCCGCCCGGCGGGTTGTCCATCAGGACGGCGGTCGCCGCGCCGAGCCGCAGCCGTTCGTAGCGCCGGTCCGAGGCATCGCCCGCCAGATGGTGGCGCTCGGCCCTGCCCCAACCGGCAAGGGCCAGGAAATCGCTGATTGCAGCCGCCCGCTCAGCCATCGACCAGCGCCTTCCCCAGCCCGTCCCGCCCGCCGACGATCACCGCCCGGCGCCCCTCGCCTGCCGCCTCCAGCCTGATCCACAGCGCGTCGGGCGGGACATGGGCGCCCAGCCGGTCGGGCCATTCGACCATGCAGATCGCACTCTGGAAGGCGTCGTCGAGGCCCAGTTCCCAGACCTCGTCGGGGTGGGTCAGCCGGTAAAGATCGGCGTGCCAGATCTCCACCCCGTCCGCCTCATAGACCTGGACAAGGGTGAAGCTGGGCGAGGGCACCTCTTCCGCACGGCCCAGGCGGGCGCGGATGAAGGCGCGGGCGAGGCAGCTTTTCCCGGCCCCGATCGGACCTTCCAGCAGGATCACATCGCCGGGCCGGGCCAGCGTGGCCAGTCTGCGGCCCAGAGCCTCGGTCGCATCGGCATCGGGCAGGTCAAGGGAAAGCAGGGCGGCGCGCGTCATGCCGCGACTGTAGCGGCGGGGCGGGCCGCCGCAAGCCTCAGGCCGAGAGGAGCCCCATCGGCGCAGGGTCCCGGACGGTGTGGAACGCCAGCACGCCCTGCAGCCGGAAGGTGATCAGCGTCGCCCCGCCGGTCAGCGGGCGGAACCGGCACGAGACCAGCCGCCCGTCCAGAAGCCGCACCTCCCCCTCCCAGGGCGCGCGATCGCCCGCGCTGGTGACAAAGTCGGTCGCGTCGTCCCAGAGAAGCGAAGGCGCCGCATGCTCGCGCCACCAAGCGCAGAGCGTGCCGATGCTCGCCTCGGACAACAGGACCTGCGGGTCGTGCTGCCAGAGCTGGGCATAGGCGTGGTTCGACATCACCAGCTGCCCGCCCTGCGAGAAGACGGCGACCGCGTCCTCCACCGCGTCGATCACCGACTGGCCAAGCTCCAGGTCGGCCCGGTAGCGGCGGGTGCGCGACATCTCGTTCGAGATATCCTCGAACATGAAGGCCAGCGCGCCGTTCGGATGGGGGCGACCGATCACCCGGTAGGTCTGGCCGCCCGGCAGGCTCCAGGTCTCCTCGAAGAGGCCCATCGCGGCCTCTTCCTCCAGCCGGGCCAGCTGCTTGCGCCAGCTGCGATAGTCGCGCGGTTCGGGGATCATCGCCCGCGCCCGCATCGCGTCGAGGAAAGCGTTCAGCGTCGGGCGCGCGATCAGCATTTCCGGCGCGAGCGTGGTCAGGTCGGCCAGCGCGGGGTTGAACATCTGAAGGCAGCGCGAGCGGTCGAAGATCGCTAGGCCGATGGGCAGGTCGGCGAAAGTCTTGGTCAGGGTCTGCATGAACTCGCGCAGCGCGGCCTCGGCCTGCACCGCCTTGTCCGCCGCCAGCGCATAGCACAGCATCTCCTCGCCCTGCGGCATCCGGACGAGGTCGAACCATTCCGCCCCGCTTGGCATCTGCAGCTTCAGACGGAGCAGATGGGTCTTCGGCGCTGTGGGCTGGTCGAAGAGCTTCGGTAGGGGCCAGGACAGGTCTTCGCCTTCGGGCAGAAGCTCGACCGCGCGGATGAGATAGGCGTGATTCGCCCAGATCACCCCGCCAGCCGCGGATTCGCGCCACATCAGCACTGGCGCGCGCGAGAGGATCGCCCGCTGCGCCATCACCTCTTGCTGGAGCGCCGCAGCCGTCGCCGCATCGGCCGGACTGGCCGCGGGTCCCTGGCCGCCCTCGACGGTGATCCGGGTCAGGCCTGACAGGTGTTCGGCCTTCAGGACCAGCGCCGGGCCGGAACCGGACTGCGCGGCGATCTGTACCTGGCCCAGCCGGGGCAGGGCGGCCAGATGTTCGGAAAGATTGGGAAAATCCGGTCCGAACCGGGTGACGAGCCGGGCGCGGGCCGAGCTGTCTTCGCCGTCCGGCAGAAGCGCGCGCGCGGCGGGTGTCGCATCGACCAGACGGTCGCCGTCGAGGAGGAACGACACCCGCGCGGGGCTGTGATCGAAAATGCTGGGCACGGCAGCGTCGCGCCGCGATTGCCAGGCAGCGATGAAGAACAACGCGGACATTGCCACCAGAAGCGCGGTTCCGACCGTTCCCACCGCCATCCACATTTCAATCGCCATCCCGGCCCCCGATCCTCGACACCTGGGCCAAGGCTAGGCGGCAAACGGTTAATCGCCGGTTAACTGCTGCTCAAAGGTCGATGCGGGTGTTCTGGCCGAGGCCGCCCGTGCTTGGGGGCGGGGCCAGGTCCGAGGCGTTCCAGATCGCCTCGACCACCGCGCCCGAACGCTCCGGCCTGTCCTCGGGGGACAGGAACGGGTCTGTCGCATTGGCGAAGGACAGCTCTGCGCCCGAGCGCTCCAGCAATGTCTTGGCGATGAAGAGCCCAAGCCCCATGCCTTCGTATCCCGGGCGCTTCTCGGCCTCGGGCTCGGGACGGCGGGCGCGGACGAAGGGGTCGCCGATCCGGCCGATCACGTTCGGCGGAAAGCCGTCGCCATCGTCGGTGATGCGGATGATGATGCGATGCGAGGTCCATTCGCCCTCGACCCAGACGGTCGAGCGGGCGAAATCCACCGCGTTCTGCACCAGGTTGCGAAGTCCGTGGATGACCTCGGGCCGCCGCAGGATCGTGGGTTGCGCCTCGGCGCCGTCCTGGATCGGCGCGAAGGCGAATTCCACCTGCTTGCCCCGCGCCAGATGCGGCTCGGCGGCCTCGCGCAACACCGCCGACAGGGGCGCCTGCCGCAGATGCAGGTCGTCCTTCCCGGCCCGCCCCATGTCGCGCAGGATGTCGCGGCAGCGGTCGGCCTGCGCACGGATCAGGCGGGCATCCTCCTGCAACTCGGGCTGGCTGTCCAGCTCCTCGATCAACTCGGCGCTGACCAGCTTGATGGTGGCAAGGGGCGTCCCCAGCTCGTGCGCGGCGGCGGCGACCACGCCGGCCAGGTCGGTCAGCTTCTGTTCGCGCGCCAGCGCCATCTGGGTCGCCAGCAGCGCCTCGGACATCGACCGCATCTCGGTCGCGACCCGGCGCGAGTAAAGCCCGAGGAACAGGATGCCGATGATGATCGACAACCAGAAGCCGAAGGCGAAGAGCCGCGGGATCACCAGCGCCGTGCCGTCGGGAAAGCGGAGCGGCAGGTGCCAGACCATGGCGACGCTGACGACAAGGATCGCCAGCGCCCCCAAGAACAGCGTCGAGCGCAGGCTTAGCACGCTGGCCGAGATGGTGACGGGCGCGAGCACCAGGATCGCGAACGGGTTGGTCAGCCCGCCGGTCAGGAACAGAAGGAACGCCAGCTGCGACAGATCGAAGAGGAGGGTCAGGAAGGCCTCGGCCTCGTTCAGCCTCCGGTTTTCCGGCAGAAGCACGACGAGAAGCAGGTTCGCCAGCACCGAGAGCCCGACCGCCAGCGCGCAGAGACCCAGCGGCAGTTGCAGCCCGTAGGCCTGGCTGGCCACCAGGATCGCCGCCACCTGCCCGGCGATCGCCATCCAGCGCAACAGGATGAGCGTGCGCAGGCGGACCATGTTGACCCCTGCATCGCGGGCCTGAACGGTGGGTGGCGCGGTGACCATGCTGTGACCAGATGTCCTCCCAATCGGGTTGACCATTGTTATGGGTCGGCGCATCTGAGATCAATGCGACCCGTCGGACCATGGGGTGAACATGACGAAGCTTTATGCAGGTGTGGCGGCAGCGGCCGTTGCGGCTTTCCTCGGGGCCTCGGCCTGGTATGTCGTGGCGAACCGGGGTGACGACGCTTTTGCCCAATGTCGCCAGGGCCAGATTGCGGGCGGCGATATCGGCGGGCCGTTCACGCTGGTGAACACGGCGGGACAGACGGTGACGGACAAGGACGTCATCACCAAACCCGCGCTGGTCTATTTCGGCTACACCTTCTGCCCCGACGTCTGCCCGCTGGACATGGCGCGCAATGTCGAGGCGGTGGACAAGCTGGAGGCCAAGGGATTGGACGTGACCCCGGTCTTCATCACCATCGACCCGGACCGCGACACGCCCGAGGCGCTGGCGGATTACGCCTACAACATGCACCCCAAGCTCGTGGCGTTGACCGGCAGCGCGGATCAGGTGCAGGCGGCGTCGAAGGCCTACAAGACCTTCTACAAGAAACGCGACACCGGCGATGACTATTACCTGATGGACCATTCCACCTTCACCTATCTGATGCTGCCGGGCGAAGGCTTCGTCGATTTCTTCCGGCGCGAGATTACCTCCGATCAGATGGCGGAAAGCGTTGCTTGTTTCGTGAAGGCAGGCAAAGCTGCCTCGTGACCTGCTGCTGAAGACCAGGAAAGACGCATGACCGAAGACCTCGCCGATCTGGGCCCGGACCCGACGCTTCTGCTTGTCGACGACGACGAGCCATTCGTGAAACGGCTGGCGAAGGCGATGGAGAAGCGCGGCTTCCTGACCGAAACCGCACAAAGCGTGGCGGAAGGCCGTGCCAAGGCCATTGCGCGCCCCCCGGCCTATGCGGTGGTGGACCTCAGGCTGGAGGATGGCAACGGGCTCGAGGTGATCGAGACGCTGCGCGAAAAGCGTCCGTCCTGCCGGATCGTGGTGCTGACCGGTTATGGCGCGATTGCCACGGCGGTGGCGGCGGTGAAGATCGGCGCGGTCGACTATTTGTCCAAACCGGCCGACGCCAATGACGTCACCAATGCGCTGTTGGCCAAGGGTGGCAATCTGCCGGAGCCGTCGGAGAATCCGATGTCGGCAGACCGCGTCCGCTGGGAACATATCCAGCGCGTCTATGAAATGTGCGACCGCAATGTTTCGGAAACGGCGCGCCGTCTTTCCATGCATCGCCGCACGTTGCAGCGTATTCTTGCGAAAAGAAGCCCCCGCTAGTCAACAATTCTTGCGCTGGTGCGATATTGGCCCTATTCCGGAGGCGTCTTTATCCGAGGGGGATCAGACATTGAAACTCGACTTGAATACGCTTTCCCTGAAAGAGCTGAAGGATCTGCAATCGCAGGTTGCCAAGGCGATTTCGGGTTATGAAGACCGCCGCAAACGCGAAGCGCTGGCGGAACTGGAAGAAAAGGCGAAGACATTGGGCTTTTCGCTGTCCGAGTTGACTGGGGTCACGACCGGACGCAAACGCTCGCCGTCGACGGCGAAATACGCGAACCCGGCGAATGCCGCCGACACCTGGTCGGGCCGTGGCCGTAAGCCGCGCTGGTTCTCTGAAGCGCTGGCCAAGGGCAAGAAGCCGGACGATATGGCGATCTGAGCCTCAGCTCTGCGATTTGAGCCATTTCAGGAATGCCCGGGCCGCAGCGCGCTTTGGCCCGGGCAGGGTTACGATGAAATAGGCCGGAAGTTTTTCGCGGCCTTCATGCACGATGCGCAGTCGCCCGTCCGCCACATCGGATTCGATCAGCGCCGCCGTTTCCACCACCAGCCCAAGCCCCTGCCGCGCGGCCGCGATGGCCAGCTCCTCGCTGTTGATGTCGGTCCGGCTCAAGGCCTCGGGGTCCAGCCCCAGCTGCCGCAGCAGGGTATCCTGCTCCGGCCAGCCGGTTGACAGGATCCAGTCCATCTCCGCCATCTCGGCCGTCGTCAATTCGCTGCGCTCGCCGATCAATGACGGCGCCCCGGCGATCACCAGCCGGGCCGAGGCGAGGTATTGCGTCTCCAGCCCCGGCCAGTCGCCATTGCCATAGCGGATGCCCAGATCCATCCGCTCGCGGTGCAGGTCCGCCACCCGGTTGTCGGGATGCAGCGACAGGCCGATGTCGGGCTGCTGTTCCCAGAAGTCCTTTAGCCGCGGCATCAGCCATTGCGCCGCGAAACTGGCAGTCAGCGTCACACGCACCGGGCGATCCGTCTCGCCTGCCCGCAGCGCCTCCAGCCCGCGCTGGATCGCGCCGAAGCCTTCCCCCAGCGCCTCGGCCAGCTGCTCGCCATCCGTGGTCAGGCTGACCCCACGCCCCTCACGCTGCACCAGCGACCGGCCCAGCTGATCCTCCAGCGCGCGGACCTGCTGGGCCACGGCGGCATGGGTCACGTTCAGCATCCGCGCCGCCTGAGAAAAGCTGCGCAGCTCCGCCGTCGCCGCAAAGGCGCGCAGCGCGGTCAGCGAGGGGATGCTGCGCCAGTCGGTCGCCATATGTTAGATCACCTAACAGTCACTCAAAGCTATTGAATCGTATCACGACTGTTTTCATGGCAAAAGAGATCATCGAAAGACGAAAAGGAGAAAGATCATGTTGAATATCTTCGCCGAGGCCCTGATGATCGCAACGCGCCTGGGCCATGTCCCGGAACAGCATTTGCCGCGCCGTGAGCAACGCCGCAGCCCGCGGGAGTTCATGGAAATCGAAGGGCTGAACACGGCGGATCGCCTGCGGGTCATCGGCCGCTGATGCCCGGCGCCTGTCCCTGTCAGTCGCAGGCTGCAAGCAGCCGCGCCACAGAAGCCACATAGTCCGCCCGCACCTCTGCGGGCGGACGAAGCCGTATCTCCAGCCTGTGCACCAGCTCCGGCACGGGTCGTCCGAACAGCTTGTCGGCCTCCGCCTCGCGAAACCCCGCGATCCGCACCGCTTCCAGCCAGGCCGAAACCTTGTCCGCCGCCTTGATCGCCTTCTTGATCGCCACCGGCAACACCGCAGGCAGGCCGAAGCGCAGATGCACCGCCGCCGTCAACCGCTGGTCCAGCTCTCCGTATCCCGGCCCCACCGCCGCTTTCACCGGGCTGATCATGTCGCCGATCACATATTCCGGTGCATCGTGCAGCACCGCCGCCAGCCGCCACTTTGCCGCGATACCGGGGCTCATGCGCGTGAAGATCTCCTCCACCAGCAAAGAATGCTCGGCCACCGAATAGGGCCAGTCCCCCCGCGTCTGCCCATTCCACCGCGCGACAAAGGCCAGGCCATGCGCGATGTCCTCGATCTCGATATCCACCGGCGTCGGATCGAGAAGGTCCAGCCTGCGGCCCGAGAGCATCCGTTGCCAGGCGCGGGGTTGTTTCATGCGGAGCGGCCTTTGTTGTCTGCGGTCGGGATCAATGCTATCTGCCCGCGCAACTAAGGATCAAGGAGTGCGCCGCATGGCTGCGGATTACATCGTCAAGGACATCGCCCTGGCCGAGTTCGGCCGCAAGGAACTGACCATCGCCGAGACCGAGATGCCGGGCCTGATGGCCTGCCGCGAGGAATTCGGCGCCTCGCAGCCGCTGAAAGGCGCGCGGATCGTCGGCAGCCTGCACATGACGATCCAGACAGCCGCGCTGATCGAGACGCTGGTGGCCCTGGGGGCGGATGTGCGCTGGGCCTCCTGCAACATCTTCTCGACCCAGGACCATGCCGCCGCCGCGATTGCCGCTGCGGGCATTCCGGTCTTCGCCGTGAAGGGCCAGACCCTGACCGAACATTGGGACTACCTTGACCGGTCCTTCATGTTCCCCGAGGGCGCGAACATGATCCTCGACGATGGCGGCGACGCGACGCTGTACGTCCTTCTGGGCGCACGGATGGAGGCGGGCGAGGATGTGCTGGCCGTGCCGCAGTCCGAGGAGGAAGAGGTCATCAAGCTGCAGATCCAGAAGCGGATCAAAGCCTCCCCCGGCTGGTTCGCCAAGACCAAGGCCGCGATCAAGGGCGTGTCGGAAGAGACGACCACCGGCGTCCACCGTCTGTATGATCTGCACAAGCGGGGTCAGCTTCCCTTCCCGGCGATCAACGTCAACGACAGCGTCACGAAGTCGAAGTTCGACAACAAATACGGCTGCAAGGAATCGCTGGTCGACGGCATCCGTCGTGCCACCGACACGATGATGGCCGGCAAGGTCGCCGTGGTCTGCGGCTATGGCGATGTGGGCAAAGGCTCGGCCGCTTCGCTGCGCGGTGCTGGCGCACGGGTGAAGGTCACGGAAGTGGACCCGATCTGCGCCCTGCAAGCTGCGATGGACGGCTATGAGGTGACGCTGCTGGAAGACGAGGTCGCCAGCGCCGACATCTTCATCACCACCACCGGCAACAAGGACGTGATCCGCATCGAGCATTTGCGCGCGATGAAGGACATGGCCATCGTCGGCAACATCGGCCACTTCGACAACGAAATTCAGGTCGCCGCGCTGCGCAACCACAAATGGACCAACATCAAGGACCAGGTCGACATGATCGAGATGCCCTCGGGCGCCCGCATCATCCTCTTGTCCGAAGGCCGTCTCCTGAACCTCGGCAATGCCACCGGCCACCCCAGCTTTGTCATGTCCGCCAGCTTCACCAACCAGGTGCTGGCGCAGATCGAGCTTTGGACCAAGGGCGAGGACTATGCGCCGGGCGTCTACATCCTGCCGAAGGCGCTGGATGAAAAGGTTGCCCGCCTGCACCTGAAGAAGATCGGCGTCAAGCTGACCGAGCTGAAGCCCGACCAGGCCGCCTATATCGGGGTGAAACCGGAAGGGCCGTTCAAGTCGGACCACTACCGCTATTGACTGCGGAAACCGGCCTGGGGATCAGACCCGGGCCGGTTCGCCTTCGGGCGTCGGAACCTCGACCGGCGCCTTCTGGCTCAACAGCCCCCAGAGGAATCCGTTCGTCACCGACTGCATCCCCAGCGCCGCCAGCACGGCGACCAGCGAGGCGGTGCGGGTGATCGTTCCCGCCTCCAGCGGCCCGAACCCGCGCGAGGCCCAGAAGCCGACCGAGGCAACGGTCGCCAGGAAAGCCATCAGCAGGAACACCGCGCCGACCTGGCAGGCGGTATCCACCGATAGCCGGGACCGCAGGCGTTCGAACCGGGGCGAGGTGGGCAGCAGGTTCATCCGCACCGCGAAAAGCCGGGCCAGCGCATGGAACCAGACCAGCTGGAACCCGGTCATGATGAAGGTCGCGGCGAAGATCAGCGTGCCGGTATCCAGCGTTACGCCGCCCAAAGTCACGGGCGCGAAGAGCAGCGGCAGGAACAGCGCGCCACCCAATGCCAGAAGCGCAAGGCCCGGATAAAGGAAGATCGAGAACGGCGCGAATGTCAGCAAAAGCTTCAGGTGCCGCCAGCCATCCCGCCACGACCGCAGGTGCGGCGGACGCGACCGTCCGTCGGGCGAGAGCGTCGTCGGCACCTCGGCGATGTTCAACCCGGCCAGCGAGGCCTTCATCACCATTTCCGACGCGAATTCCATTCCGGGGCTGGTCAGCCCCAGCTTCAGGATCGCCGCCCGCGAAAAGCCGCGCAGCCCGCAGTGAAAATCGCCCACCGGCGTACGATACAGAACCCGCCCGACGGTCGACAGCACCGGGTTGCCCAGATAGCGATGCAGCGGCGGCATGGCCCCCTTGGCGATCCCGCCTTTGAAGCGGTTGCCCATCACCAGGTCGGCCCCGGCGCGCAGCCGTTCGACGAACCCGTCCAGCCGCGCGAAATCATAGCTGTCGTCACTGTCGCCCATGATCACGAAGCGGCCCCGCGCCGCCGAGATTCCCGCGATCAGCGCCGCGCCATAGCCGCGTTGCGCCACCGGCACCACCACGGCGCCCAGGCCTTCCGCAATGGCTTGGCTGCCGTCGGTCGAGCCGTTGTCGGCCACCATGACCTCGCCCTTGATGCCTGACGCTTCAAGATACCCGCGCGCCTTGCGGACGCAGGTCTCGAGTGTCTCTGCCTCGTTCAGGCAGGGCATGAGGATGGTGAGTTCGATCATCGGCTGATTCCCTGGCGGTCGGTCAGGCAGACCTGCGGCGTCGTGCAATGATGCGCTGGCAAAAGCGCCTAAATTGGGGCGGGGAATGGGATGAATCCTGACATGGCGGGGCTCCGCACCACAGAAGCGGATACTTTTCGCCATAGTCATGACTGTTTCCAAAATCACAGTGATTTGCAGCAGGCTTGGCTAACAACGAAAACGCCGGAAACAGAACGACGTGCCTATCACCTTTAGAACCATTACCGAATCACCCAGGTCGCTTCTCTGGTTGATCTGCCTTGCGGGAATCGCGCTGGTGTTCCTCACCGCGCTCAAATCCATGCCGCAGATTTCTGATCTGCTTCTCATGGCCGATCCGGACGACCAGATGCGCCTGATGGAGATGCGCGACCTTCTGTCCGGCCAATCCTGGTGGGACACCCGGCAATACCGCGTCCTGCCGCCCGAAGGCATTCCGATGCACTGGTCGCGCTACATCGACGCCGGTCTCGCCGCCATCATCCTTGTCGCCCGACATTTCCTATCGACCTCAGCCGCCGAACTTGCCGCCGTGATCCTCTGGCCCAGCTTCCTGGCCTGCCTGATGGTGCTTGTCCTGGCACATGGTACGGCGCGGCTTCTGGGAACCGCCTCGGCCATCGGGGCGGTCGCCGTCTTCCTCAGTTGGAGCAAGCTGGGCGGCGAATTCGTTCCGCCGCGGATCGACCACCACAATCTGCAGGTCCTTTGCGGCACAGCGCTGTTCTATCTGGCTCTGGTGCCGGGTCGCGCCTGGGTCCTGGGGGCCCTGGGCGGGGTCGTCACCGCCTTCTCTCTGGCGATCGGGCTGGAGCTTCTACCCTACTACGCCACGATCTGGGGCCTCATGGCGCTGCGCCATGCCTTCGGGCAGGCCAACACCGGCCCCTGGCTTCTCGGCTTCGGCGCGGCGATCACGCTGTCCGCGCCGCTGTTCCTGGCTGGCCAGACACCGATGTCGGGCTGGGCAACACCCTGGTGCGACGTGCTGGCAACCCCGGTCATGGCGCTGGGTCTCGTCGGTGTCGTCGCGACCCTGACCCCGGTTCTGGCCGGGCGCGTCCTGACCGGCCCGGCGTCGCGGATCGCGACCCTCGTGGCCGTGACCGGGGTGGGCCTCTGGCTCGCCTTCCCGCTTCCGGGCCAGTGCCTTGCGGGCCCCTATTCCGGCGTCGACCCGGAAATGCGCAACATCATCGAGACCAACATCATCGAGGCCCTGTCCGTTCCGACCCTGCTGGCGAGCGACCCCGCGCTTCTGGGTCGCATCCTCCTGCCGCCGCTCGTCATCGCCGGTCTCGCCGCGATCACCCTCTGGCGCCTGCGGGGACGGATCGGCCCGCTGCAAGCCACCGCGCTGATGCAGGCCTTCGTCGTGACCGGTATCGGGCTGGGCTTTTCCCTGCTGCAGATCCGGGCCGTCAACCTGATGACCCCGGCGATCCCCTTCCTTGCGGGTTTCCTGGTCTACGGCTTCACCCTGATCCCCCGCGAAAGCCGGGTCCGTGCCCCTGCGGCGGTGGCTCTGCTTCTGGCCCTTCCGACCGTCGTGGAAAACGCTGTGACCTGGCTGTCTTCGGCGTCCAGGACCGACTCTGGCCCCGAGGCGTCGCAGCAGCCAGGTCTGCGTGGCGGGAGTTGCCGCACCCCGACGGCCATGGCCGAGATCGCCCGCCTGCCTCCGGCGCTGATGTTCTCGACGATGAACCTGGGGCCGGCCATTATAACCTATACCCAGCATTCCGTGACATCGGCGGGCTATCATCGCAGCTTCGACGCCTTCTGGAACGGGACCGGGGCTTTCCTGACCGAGGACGCGCTTCGCGCAGCAATCGCCAAGTCAGGCGCGGACTATGTCGTCCTCTGCGCTGACAGCCGGATCGAGCGTGGCAATCCCTGGACCGCCTCCCTTATCGCTGGCGAGATGCCGGACTGGCTGACGGATGTGACGCTGGATCGCACCGAACTGCGGCTTCTGAGAGTCGACAAGGCCAGACTTGCAGAGACTTCCCCGTGACGATCCGGCACTCCATGTTCCTGCGCTTCCTGGCCGTGGGCGGTGGTATCTCCCTGCTTTACGCCATACTGGCGGCCACTGCGACCTCGCACCTCCCCCTGCCCAGGGCGGTTTCTGCGGGGGCGCTTTGGGTCCTGTGCATTCCCGTGGCCTTCTGGCTCCAGCGCCGTATCACCTTCACCCACCGCACGCCCCACCGGCACGGGCTGTGGCTTTATGCCGCGACACAGGGGCTGGGGGTCGGGATCGCCGCGTCGGTCAGTTTCCTTCTGGCGAACGGCAGCTTCCGGCACGATCTTTTCGTTCATCTCCTCGCCTCGGGGCTGGCTGCGATCGCCAGCTATCTGATCAATCACCGGATCGTCTTCCCCGATCCATCGGCAGACTGACGGCAAGGCCAAGAATTTCCCCTTCCCGAACTTGGCCCGGCAGACTACGGTCGCAGCCGTTAACGATCACCGTTCCAGTCAAGGGAGACAAAGGATGGGCAAGAGGGACGAACTCATCGCCAAATATGCCGATGACCTGAAGAACAAGTGCAACGTGACGCCAGACATGGCGCTTCTGACGAAAGTGACGATCGGCTGCGGGCCGTCGATCTATGACAATGACGCGCAGACCGTTGCCGCTTCGGACAAGGAAGAGCTGGAGCGCATCAGGTCGAACTTCCTGATCAAGAAACTGGGCCTGAAGGATGGTCCGGCCCTGATGGAAGGCATCAACGCCGCCGTCGACACCTACGGCAAGTCCGAGCGCAACAAGTTCCGGGCGGTGTTCTACTATCTGCTGGTCAAGCATTTCGGCAAGGAAAAGGTCTACGCCTGACAAAGGCGGACCGGCGGACATTGTCTTTCCCCGAGGAGCGCGCCATGTTGGCCCGCCCGCAGCCGGAAAGACCCGATGTCCGCCACTCCCCAGCCTTCCCAGACCGCCGGTGACAGCACTGTCGTGCAGGTCATCCTTGCCGTCGCGCTTGGTCATTTCCTGAATGACCTGATGCAATCCTTGATTCCGGCGGCCTATCCGCTGCTCAAGAGCAATCTGGCGCTCAGCTTTTCCCAGATCGGGCTGATCACCTTCGTTTTCCAGGGCACCGCCTCGGTGCTGCAGCCGCTGGTCGGGCTCTACACCGACCGCAGGCCGCTGCCCTATGCCATGTCCGCCGGAATGGCCTCGACCGGGGTCGGCCTCGTGGCTCTGGCCCATGCACAAAGCTTCGGCGTCGTGCTGCTGTCGGTCGCGCTGATCGGCCTCGGCTCGTCGATCTTCCACCCCGAGGCCTCGCGCATCGCCCGCCTGGCGGCCGGGATGCGCCCGGGCTTCGCGCAATCGCTGTTCCAGGTCGGCGGCAATGCCGGATCGGCCCTTGGCCCCCTGGCGGCGGCCTTCGTGGTGATGCAGCGCGGGCAGCTTTCGATCGAATGGTTCGCGGCCGTCGCCCTTGCCGGGATGGCGCTCCTCTGGGGCGTCGGGCGCTGGTATGTGGCAGTCGGCGCCGCCCGTGCCCACGCCCGGAAAAGCCGTGCCCGCGCCGCCGTGCCCCTGCCCACCGCCACCGTGCGCTTCGGGATGATCCTCCTGATCCTGCTGATGCTTTCCAAGTTCGTCTATTCGGTCTCGCTCTCCAGCTACTACACCTTCTACCTGATCGAGCAGTACGGCCTGAGCGTCGGGCAGTCCCAGCTTTGCCTTTTCATCTTCCTCGCCGCGGTCGCGGTCGGCACCATCATCGGTGGTCCCATCGGCGACCGGATCGGGCGGCGGCGGGTGATCCTGTGGTCAATCCTGGGCATCCTGCCGCTGACCATTCTGGTCCCCTGGCTGCCGCTAGTGCCATCGGTCATCGCGGTCTCGCTGGCCGGGCTGATCCTGGCCTCGGCCTTCCCGGCGATGGTGGTTTATGCCCAGGACCTGATGCCGCAAAGCACGGGGATGGTTGCCGGGCTTCTCTTCGGGCTCGCCTTCGGCATCGCGGCGCTGGGGGCCGCGGGCCTGGGGGTGCTGGCCGACCATTGGGGCATCGTCACCGTCTACCGCATCTGCGCCTTCCTGCCGCTTCTGGGTCTGGTGGCTTTCCTCCTGCCCAACCCGCGCGACTGATCGGATTTGCCCTAAATGCCGCGCGCTTCGCGTTTGAGCGGCGCGGCGGATTCGGCTATCAGGGAGAAGTCAGGGCAGGACGCCCGGGACCTTTTATACAGACTACGCGGTGCTTGGGGTGTGCGCGTGGGGTGGATGGAGGGTCCCGTAGGGGTGCGGGGCCCTCCATTCCATTTCTGCTGCGCGTGGACAGGCGGCCCGTCGCGATCCCGGACATCGCGAAGACGTGCCGCATCATCCCGATCCGCAAATCCCGGTCCCCGGGAAGCTCAGCCGATCCGCCCCCGCACCGCGCCGGTCTGGCCCCGGTCCAGCAGCAGGTGGTCCAGCAGCACGCAGGCCATCATCGCCTCGCCCACCGGCACCGCGCGGATGCCGACACAGGGGTCGTGGCGGCCCTTGGTGATCAGGTCGGTTTCCCGGCCGTCCTGCGTCACCGTCCGGCGCGGCGTCAGGATCGACGACGTGGGCTTCACCGCGAAGCGGCAGACCACCGGCTGCCCGGTGGAAATCCCGCCCAGGATGCCGCCCGCATGGTTCGACAGGAACTCCGGCCCCTCCGGCCCCATGCGAATCTCGTCGGCATTCTCGACTCCGGTCAGCGAAGCCGCCGCCATCCCCTCGCCGATCTCCACGCCCTTGACCGCGTTGATCGACATCATCGCCGAAGCCAGGTCGCTGTCGAGCTTGCCGTAAAGCGGCGCGCCCAGCCCCGGCGGAACGCCGTCTGCCACCACCTCGATCACCGCGCCGACCGAATTGTGCGAGAGCCGCAGCTCATCCAGATAGACGGCCCACTCCGCCGCCGCCACCGGATCGGGGCACCAGAACGGGTTCAGCCCGATCTGCGGCGGATCGAAGCGCGCCCGATCAATCCCCTTCACCCCCATCTGCACCATGTAGCCGGTGATCTTCAGCCCCGGCACCAGCGCCGCCAGAACCGCCCGCGCAACACCCCCCGCCGCGACCCGCGATGCCGTCTCGCGTGCCGAGGACCGCCCGCCGCCGCGATAATCCCGGATGCCGTACTTCTGGTGATAGGTGATGTCGGCGTGCCCCGGCCGGAACGACTGTGCGATCTCGCCATAGTCCTTCGACCGCTGGTCGGTGTTCTCGATCATCAGCTGGATCGGGGTGCCCGTCGTCCTCCCCTCGAACACGCCCGAGAGAATCCGGACCGCATCCGCCTCCTGCCGCTGGGTGGTGAACTTTGACGTCCCCGGCTTCCGCCGGTCCAGCCAGGGTTGCAGGTCCGCCTCTGACAGCGCCACGCCGGGGGGGCAGCCGTCCACCGTGCAGCCGATGGCCGGCCCATGGCTTTCGCCCCAGGTGGTGACGCGGAAGAGATGTCCAAAGGTGTTCAGGCTCATGGCGGTCTCCTACGGATCGGGCATACAGGCCGTGCGACCCCTGCCACAAGCCCCGAGGCCGCGGAAAATCCGGCGGAACCGGCAGGGGAGTCACGCTTCCGTGAAAATTCCCGGGCGTCCGGGGTTGAAATGCCGCCCTCGCCCCCCACTTCCCCACAGCGGGCCGGGCCCCTCTGACGACGCCAGTCGTGATGTCGGACCGCATCGAGTAATCGTGCTCGATGTCAGCCCGGCGCCCTGCCCCCTGAAAAGGCTGACCTCGACGCACCCGAGCGAGAGGTAAAACGGGGATGGAATTCCTCTTCCTGACGGTTTTGGCCAAGCCCCTGTGGCTGTGGCTGCTGTTCCTGACCATCGTCGTCACGCTGATGGTCTTCGACCTGGGCGTCCTGCACAAGGACGACCACGAGCTTGGCGTCACCGAAAGCCTGAAGCTGTCGGCCTTCTACATCGCCATCGCCATCGCCTTCGGCGGCTATATCTGGTGGGCTTGGTCGAACGGCACGCTGGTGACAAGCGACGGCACCAACCCGGTGGCCAGCTATTTCCAGGGCTATATCATCGAGAAGGTGCTCTCGATCGACAACGTCTTCGTCATTTCGCTGATCTTCGGCTACTTCGCCATTCCCCGGAAATACCAGTATCGCGCGCTGGTCTGGGGCATCATCGGCGTGATCATCCTGCGCGGCATCATGATCGCCATCGGGGCCGAGCTGATCGCCGCCTATGGCTGGGTGACGCTGGTCTTCGCCGCGTTCCTGGCTTTCACGGGGTTGAAGATGCTGGTCGTGCCGGAAAGCGATCCCGATATCTCGAAGAACCCGGTGGTGCGCTTCATCTCGACCCACATGAACGTCACCAAAGGGCTGCACGGGCAGAAGTTCTTCGTCCGCGAGACGAATCCCGCGACGGGCAGGCTGATGCTGTATGCAACGCCGCTTTTCGTTGCCCTGATCGTGATCAACGTGGCCGACCTGGTCTTCGCGGTGGATTCGGTGCCCGCGATCTTCCTGATCACCACCGACACCTTCATCGTCTACACCGCGAACATCATGGCGATCCTCGGCCTGCGCGCGCTGTATTTCGCGCTGGCAGCCCTGGTGCACCGCTTCCACTACCTGAAATACGCGCTGGCCGTGGTGCTGATCTTCATCGGGCTGAAAGGCTTCTACAGCTACTTCTTCGGCAAGTTCGACCCTTACCTGTCGCTGGCGATCACGCTGGGCATCATCGCGGCCGGGATCGTCTATTCGCTGTGGAAGACCCGCGGCGATGACGACGGGCACAGGCCCACGGTCGCGAAGGTCGCCGACTGATCAGGCACCCTGCCTGATCTGCACCGTAACATCGTGGTCGCCGGGCACCCCGGCGATCCGCAGCACCGAAAGCCCCAGCGTCACGTCCACCATGCCATCGGCGCGGCGCGAGACCTGGGGCGGCTTCGGCCAGGCGGTCAGGTCATAGACCTGCTCGGCCTGCCACTGGCTGACATGCGTCACCCCGCCATAGGCCAGCACGAAGACGACAGCACCCGGCCCCGGGTCGATCAGGTTGATCCCCGTCCCCGCATGCACCGTGTCGTTCCCGCCCCCCAGCCGCACCCGGTTCCGCCCCGGCCCGGTATGCACCACGGATGACCCGTCGCCGTCATGGATCTCGTCGTTGCCATGCCCGCCGAAGATCTTGTTCCGCGCCGCCGTGCCGATGATCGTGTCGTCGCCGGTGCCACCGTCCAGCACGTCGCGCCCGCCTCCGCCGATCAGCCGGTCATTCCCCGCCCCGCCATAGAAGAAATGCCGCGAGCTTTCGTTGACCGAGATCGCCCGCAGCACGTCATCTCCCTCGCCGCCGTAGAAGGTGGCCCCGCCGTATTTCGGCCCGATCATCACATCGTTCCCGCGCGAGCCGCGCACGTCGACCATCACCCGCTCGGTGGTCTCGAAATGGATCGGGCTGTCGGGATGCGCCACGATGCGCAGGACGCGCGGGGCCTTCTTCGCCGCCTCGGCATCCTCGTGCCGGGCCAGCACCGTGGCGATGCGGATGTTCTCCACATTCATCGGGCAGTGCAGGACATAGCCGTCCGGCCCCCCCAGATACCATAGCGTGTCCTCGCCGCCGTCCTTGCTTTTCCGGATCTTCTCCACCTCGGCGCCATAGGCCCAGTAGTTGTCGTTGCCCCGCCGCCCCTCCAGCACGACCGAACCGTCCACCGCCATCATCGCGTTCACGCCATCCGCCGGGTTCTCGAACCCGCGCAGGTCCAGCCCCAGCTCCAGCGCCCCCTTCACCAGCTCGCCCCGCAGCACATCCATCGGCGCGGTCGCGATCAGGTTCTCCGTCTCGCCGGGGTCGGCGACCACGTCGTAGACATGCTCCTCGCCGTTCGGATAGCGGAAATAGCGGTACTGGCTGTAGCCCTCGATCGAGGGGCGCACCGACAGCGTCCCGAAGACCGAGGTGATCGGCGACTTCGTGGTGTCGAACGTCCCGAAACTCGGGTCGATCAGCGGCAGCAGGCTCTGCCCCGACACCCAGTCGGGCCGGGGCGGCAGCCCGGCAAGCTGCATCACCGTCTTGGGGAAATTGTGCAGGGAAACCGGCAGCTCCACCACCCGGCCCCCCTCCATCCGGGGCGACCAGATCGCCAGCGGCACATGCGCGGCCGAATCCCACTGGCTCATCTTGTGGAAACTGTCGTGATTCCCAAGGTTGAACCCGTTGTCCGACAGGAAGATCACCGTGGTCCTGTCCCCCAAAGGCGACGCCGCCAGCGCGTTCAGGAACCGCCCGATCTCATGATCCACATGGCTGATTGCGGCGAAATAGGCGCGCACCACCTGCCGCCAGCCATCGTCCCCGCCCTTTTCCGGCGTCCAGTTGCCGTTGGCGATATAGGCCGCCTCATAGACGGCGAAGCCCGGCGGAGGCCCGTAGTAATCCTCCGGCGCCGCGATGTCCGGCCAGCGAATCCGGGCGGGGTCATACAGCTGGTAGAACCGGTCCGGACATTCCAGGTTGTAATGCGGGTGCTTGAAGCCCAGCTGGATCAGGTGCCTGCGCGTCGGATCGGCCCGGCCCAGGAAGTCGATCGCATTCTGCGCCACGGTGAAATCGTAGAACAGATGGTCCTGCGACCCGTCGTCGTCGGGGTGGTTGATCCCCGCGATCCCCGGCCCCCGGTCGAGATAGGGATGCACCTTGGTCCGCCCGCTGCTGTCCTGCGCGGGCACGTCCTCGTGGAACAGCACCCGGCGATAGCGTTCCGGCATCGGCTTGTAGGTCGCGTCCACCTTGCCGGTGGTGAAGGTATAGAACCCCGCCCGCCGCAGGTCATAGGCCCAGGCCTTCTCCGGCGGCAACACCTGCCGCCAGAAACGGTTGAGGTCCACGAGCCCGGTGCGGAAGGGCGACAACCCCGTCGCCAGCTCCGCCCGGCACGGCGCGCACAGGGGAATGGTCGCATAGGCATTGCCGAACCGCACCCCGGCATTCATCAGCCGGTCCAGGTTCGGCGTCTGGATGGTGATCCCGAAGGTGTCGCGCCAGGTGAAGACGTCGATCATGTCATCCACCCAGATGACACAGATGCTGTCGCCCGCGATGCTGTCCGCCGTGAAGCCCATCTAGAGCCCCGTCAGCTTCAGCCGCGCCGGCAGCGCCCAGCGGCGCAGCGCGCCTTCGCCGAAATCGCCCCGCAAGGCCCCCCGGTTCGCCGGATAGGGGCCATTGCCCGCAGCCGCCGCATGGGCATAGGTCACGAAGACCTCGCCCTCCGGCCGCTTCGAGCAGCCAAGGACCACCACCTTCGCATCGGCCTTGTCGACCGCGACCCCGGTGATCCTCGCCCCGTTCGTCACGCCTTCCAGCGCGAAGCCCGCCAGAGGCCCGGCCCCGAACGGATCCTCCGCGTCGATCACCAGCGCCTCCTGCGCCTCGCAGATCAGGCGGATGCCGCCCTCCGACCATTCCGCCAGCTGGATCGTCGGGCACAGCCAGCGCCCCCCGCCCTGCACCGCCAGCAGCGCCTCGGCCAGCAGCACCGCCTTCTCGGCCCGGCCTTCATCGGTCAGCCGCCCGGTATCGTCGATCCGGAACGCATAGGAGGGTGCCGCAAAGACCAACTGGTGCTCGCCATGGTTCCAGGACAGCTCCCACTGCCCCTCCAGCCCCGGCCCGCGCGTCACCCCTTGCGTGCCGCAGTCGAAGGCCGACAGGAAGACGGGCCGCGCCAGCCCCTGTTTCGCCATGCCCCGGGTGATCCGCTCCATCAGCGCGATCATCCCGTCGCGATAGGCCAGCGGGTCGCCGGTCAGATCCTCCAGCGTATAGTCCAGCACCACCGCCAGCACCCGCGCGCCCACCCCCAGCCGGGTTGCCGCCGCGACCAGGTTGGCGAAGGATTGGTCCAGATTGGCGACAGCGGCTCCGGTCCCCAGATCATGGGCCGTCGCTGCCATGTCGGTCTCGGCCCGGACCAGCATCAGCGGCAAGGGCTGCAACGCCGCCCGCCGCCGCGCCAGCATCTCATCGGCCACCAGCGCCTCAACCGTCAGCTCGCGCAGCGGCTCCAGCGCATCGGTCGCCACCGCCTCGCCCTCGCCGCCCTGACCCACCGCACCGATGTCGTCCGCCGGGGCCAGCACATGCCAGCGGAACCGCGCCGGGCCGGGCGACCCCAAGCCCGCCCGCGCCCCGCCGATCCCGAGGATCGCCAGCAGCGGCCCCTGCGCCTCGGCGATCACCGCCCCGCCCGACACATGCCGCCGATAGCCCCGCGCAGAATCCGCGCCCGGCAGGTTGGCCTGGAAGAACAGCCAGTCCCCCTCGCGCCGGGGCGCCCAGAGGTCGATCCCTTCCGGCAGGTCCGGCAAAGGCGGCGTCTCGGTCGGCGCCACCGCCTGCGGCTTCAGCTCCAGCCGGGCCGCGATATCGGCGATCACCTTGTCCGATAGCCGCAGGACCAGCCCGGTCTCGTCATAGCGGATCACGTCGCCGTTCTCGGCCCGGATGATCACGCCTTCGGGGAGGATCGGCTTTTCCACCATCAGAACACCGCCTTGAAACGCTCGGGCAACCGGTAGACGCCCTTGGGCCGCGCGCCGCCGGGGGCGAAGTAGACCACCTTCTTCTCGCGCCAGCCCTCGACCATTTCCTTGCGGAACTCGGGGAAGTCCACCGTCTCGGCGCGCGGCGTCTCCTTCGACAGCGCTTGATAGGTCTCCCAGGCGGTGTCCCAACCGGTCTTCGCGCGCTCCACCTCCTCCAGCGCCCCGCTCTGGATCACCCTTTGCGCCCGCCGGGTGGCCAGCCGTCCTTCGGTCATGTCGTGGTCGATGAACCGCAGGTGGAACAGGTAGAGATGCGGGTCGAGATGCAGCTTCGGATGGTTGGCGAAATGCCCCCCCGGCGCCATGTCGATCCTGTCGCAGGTGATGCAGGGCTTGGCATAGTTCGCGTTCAGCCGGAAGATGCGCCGCACGTCCAGGATGTTGCGCCCCTCGCTGATCGGCTCCGGCTCCAGCTTCGGGTTGTGCACCATCTCGATGGCGAAGGGCGTGATCACCCGCGGGCCGCCCCGGACAGCATACTGCTCCAGATAGTCCGGCAGACTGTCCGACACCGCCGGATCGACACAGACGATCTCGTCCACATCGCCCACCAGCACCCAGTTGTAGAAATTGGTGAAACCCGAGGTCAGCCGCGACAGCATCTGCCAGCGCCGCTGGTTGAAGCAGTTCCGCGTCGCGTCGAACGGCAGGTAGATGACATTGCAACCCTCGGCGATGCGCTTGTGCTCGGGATCGCCGCCATGGCTCAGGACGAACAGGTTCTCGCGGCCCAGCTGGCGGCCGTAATAGTCGACCCAGCGCGAGAGGAAGAAGTGGTCCCCCCCCACCATGGTCATCGCCATCATCCGGCCGCGTGTCTGGTCCATGTCCTCGTCCTGCCCGTCCGCTCCCGCATAGCACGACGGCAAAGCCGGGGCCTAGAGTGGAGCCGGAAGGAAACCCCAAGCCCCTTTCACATTTGCCCAAATATCCCCGCCGGAGGCAACATCGAGCGATTTCTCGTTCTTCACGAGAAATCGCGAGACAAGGAGTCTTCGCGCGTCAGCGCTCGATCTGAAAGCCGCCCGCGCCCGGCAAGGCGGTCAGGTCGCCCCCGCCTTCCGCGCATTCACCGCCCCGCGCCGCGCCCGTCGGATGAAGACCGTCTCCTCCTCCGGCAGACCCTCGCCCAGCCGCAGCATTGCGTCCGCCGCCCGGATCACCAGCCCGTGGCGTCCCCGGTTCGCCGCCGCCGCCAGAAGCGCGCGCTGCCATTTCGGGACGGCCCGCCGCGCCCGGAACGCCTGCCAGAACTCCGGCCCCGCGCCGTCGCCGTCGATCAGCGCGTCGATCAAAAGGGGAAAGGTCCCGGTCTTCAGCACCACCCGGATCGCCTCATGCGTGGCGAAGGGCACCCGCAGCATCTGCACGTTCGGCCCCGCCAGCCGCGCGGCATGGGCTCGGTCCTCGGGCACCATCGGGTCAAAGACCACTACCGCGCGACGGATGTAGGGCACTGCCGCCGCCGCATCGAGGAACGGCATCCCCTCCCAGTTCGACCGCTTCACCGCATAGGGAAACCGCGCCTCGTAGGGCGCGATCACCTTGTTCATCGTCGACTGCGGCGAAAAGGCCAGCACCCGCGCTTCGGGGATCAAGGGCGCGAAGTTCAGCGCCGCGAACCCCCCCATTGAGGCCCCCGTCAGCACGATCCGGCGGAAGCGGCGGAAGAAGCCCCGCTCCTCCAGCCCGCGCAGCAGGGCAGGGGCGGTGGGCTGGCGGAACCAGTCCTTCGCATGGCTCTGCACCCCCAGCACCGAATGTCCCATCGGCTCAAGCCGCTTCCAGGCCCAGGGGCCGCGAGGCCAGCCCTCGTCGATGGTGGCGAGGTTGTCGAAGGACACCACCAGCGCATCGCCGCCGCCCTCGAACCACAGGTTCGCGTGCTCACCCCGGATCAGGAAGCGCCCGGCCTGCGCGGCCTCGTTCAGCCCCATCTCGGGGGGCACGTCCAGCGGCGGCGGGTCCTCGGTGGTCACTCAATAGGCCCAGCGCAGATAGCGGCGCAGCGCGGCCAGCGTCGCCTGATCCTCCGGGTCGTCGGATCCAGGCAGGCAGCGGTCGGGCCAGAACATCACCTCATGCAGCTGCGACTGGCCCAGAAGCTTGGCCAGCCCCCCCCGGTTCGACCGGCAGCCGATGAAGAAATCGGCCGGATGCGCCAGGCCCGGCACCTTGCCCGCAACCTCCGCCACCGCATCGCCCAGGCCCAGCCGCAGGCATCGCCCGTCGAAGCCCAGCACGGCGAGCTTCACGCCCCGTCCCTTCGGCACCGGCAGCCGCACCTCGACCGTGCTCTGCTTGTCCTTGGCCAGAAGCTGCCCCTCGCTTTCGGTCAGGAAGACCATGTTCTGCGCCTGCCCGCAGAAGACCGAGGCCAGCGTCTTCGCCTCGCCGTCCGAGCGGTAGATCACCGCCACGGTGAAGGCCTCGACCTCGGGCGCGAAGCCCGGCAGGGTGAAGCCGCAGTTCACCCCCTCCTGGCAGACCAGCGCGCCAGGCGGTCCCGGCTCGAACCGGCTGTTGCCCGTATTCGGCCCCGCCGCCACCGCCTCGACCGCCATGCGCGATTCCCGCCAGCCGGTGATCGTCCCGCCGGAACGGACGAGATCCTCCTCACGGGCGATGAAGCGCGCCCCGCCGCTGCGCAGCATCATCTGCGCCAGCAACTGGTCCTCGCCCCCGACCAGCGCGCCGGGAGGCAGCCTCATCGCGATCTCAAGCATCCCGCCTCCTGTCCCCGTCATCTTGCCGACCGTGCCCTGCAGCCGCAAGCCTGCGCACGACCGGCATCGCCTCCTCCAAAACTGCCGCGCCATAGGCGGCATTGTGATGTTCGAAGTCCTGCTTCGCCAGATGACCCTCCACCGCATAGCGCACATCGGTGAACATGCCTTGGCTTACCGTCGCCTCCGGCTGGCGCAGCAGCGTGATCCCGTCCTCTGCCGCCGCTTCCTCCATGATCCGCCAGAATCCCGGCACCCGTTCCGCAGTCAGCGCCGCCATCTCCGGCGCCATCGCCGCCGCGAAACGCCCGGGATCGCCGGTGTAATAGGCGATGGGGGCCAGCAGCACCCGCGCCGTCCCGGTCGAGGCCAGCCCCGCCGCCAGCCGGTAGCCCTGCTGCCCCCGCAGCCCGTCGGTCAGGATGCGCCGCTGCAGGCCCTGGCTCAGGAACGGCCCCTGCGCGAGCGCCTGCAGCACCTGGTGGAACAGTTTCCAGACATAGACCCGCGCGCCCATCACCAGGATCACGTCGAAATCCGCCGCCGGCAGCGACGTCCGGCCCTTCGCGTTGAATCGGGCAAAGCGGCGGGCGGTGAAATCGTCCATCGGATGCACCGCTCCGTCCCGGAATTCGAGATGGCGGAACCGGCCCCCGACATGGCCCCAGTATTCCAGCTCCACCCCCGAGACATCGGCCAGACCCTGCAGCTCGGCCTGTTTCAGGCAGGCATAATGGCTGTCGCCAAAGATGCAGAACCGGGGCAGGCCGTCAGCCATGGTGCCGATCCGGCGCGAAGGCCGCCAGGATCTCCTCTTCGCAGCGCAACTCCTCGGCCTCGGTCAGCTCCGGCTCCGGCGGCTCGTCCATCTCCGTCACCGTTTCCGGCGGCGGGGGCACCGGCGGCAGGCCGGCATCCCCGAAGGCCGCAGCCTGGTCGCGGAAGAACTGCGTCATCACATGCTCCACCCCCCCGGGCAGCACCGACCGCAGGTTCGGCGCGAAGAACCGCCCCCGGTAGGCCGGATGGGAGATGATCTCGTAGGACGGGAAGTAATCCACCCGCGCCTGCGCCCGCACCAGCTCGGAGGCCACCGCCCGCAGCAGCGACTTGGAATGGCTGGTCGCCGTCAGCACATGCTCCCCCGAGGCCGTGGCCGTCAGCGGCACCGGCGAGACGGTCAGCAGCACCTTCAGCCCCCGGTTCGCCCGGAACATCAGTCTCAGCGCCGCCGTCATGTCCGCCATCAGCGCCCCGAAGCCGTGGTTGACGAAGCCATGCGCCCCGGCATCGAACCGCCCCGCGACCGTGCCGGGGCAGACCGCATATTCCACCCCCGTCGCCGTGTCCTGCCAGGCCTCGGTCAGCCCCAGGGTGAAGACAAAGACCTGCGCGCCCCGCACCGCCGCCGCTATCGCCGCCAGCGTGTCCCGGCGCGAGGCGTACAGCTCTTCCGCGCTGACGAAGCCCCCCGGCTCCACTCCCGGGCGGAACGGGTCGTAGAACCGGCCGTCCTTTTCCCAGACCTCGGCGGGAACCGGCGTCTCGGTCAGCGCCCAGGTCAGCCACTGCAGCAGCATCCGGGGCGTGTAAGTTGCCGGTGCGGAAGCTGAAGGTGCCGTAGTGATAGTCCTTCCGCTGCTCCGGCGTCAGCCCCGCCGGGCCGGGCTCGAAATCCAGCCAGCGATAGCGCCGGGCAACCAGGGCCCTGGCGAAATGCTGCGCGAAGCAGGATCCCGCCGTTACGATCCCGGTCCGGCGACCGATCTGGTGCCGGGGCTTCCACAACCCCGCGATCTCCAGCGCGTCGCGCTCGGCGACGGCGGTGCGCCAGAAGCGATCCTCGGGCAGGCTCTCGTAAGGGTGCGACATGCGCGGGCGATCCTTGGTCTTGCCTTCCGGATAGGACGAACAGGTTGCGGGAAGGTCAACCGCTTTCGTGGCCACTCTCCACAGACCGCGGCGCGCATGATAGCCTCGCCCCATCATGCCCAGCCTCTGCCGCGACTGCCTGACCCTGACCGACAGCACGGCCCCGCGCTGCCCCGCCTGCCGGTCGCCGCGTATGGTCGCGCATCTGGAACTGACGCAGCTTTCCATCGCGCACATGGACTGCGACGCCTTCTATGCCTCTGTCGAGAAACGCGACAACCCCGCGCTCCGCGACCAGGCGGTGATCGTCGGCGGCGGGCAGCGCGGCGTCGTCTCGACCTGCTGCTACATCGCCCGGATCAAGGGCGTCCGCTCGGCCATGCCGATGTTCCAGGCGCTGAAGCTCTGCCCCGAGGCGGTCGTGGTGAAACCGCGCTTCTCCGCCTATATCGAAGCCTCCCGCGCGATCCGCGCGATGATGGAGGACCTGACCCCCGCGATCCAGCCCCTCTCGCTGGACGAGGCCTTCATGGACCTCACCGGCACCGCCCGCCTGCACGGCGCCCCGCCCGCCGTCCTGCTGGCCCGCCTGACCCGGCGGATGGAGGAGGAGCTGGGCCTCACCGGCTCCATCGGCCTTTCCCACAACAAGTTCCTGGCGAAGATCGCCTCCGACCTCGACAAGCCGCGCGGCTTTTCCATCGTCGGCAAGGCCGAGACCGAGACCTTCCTCAAGCCGAAACCCGTCCGCATCATCTGGGGCGTCGGCACCGCCACCCAGACCGCGCTGGAACAGGCCGGCATCCGCACCATCGCCGACCTCCTCCGCTGGGACCGCGCCGACCTGACCGCGCGCTTCGGCAGCATGGGCGACCGGCTCTGGCATCTGGCCCGTGGCATGGACACCCGCCGGGTGAACCGCGACGAGAAACTGAAGTCGATCTCCAAGGAGACGACCTTCTTCGAGGACACCTCCGATCCCGACCTGCTCGACGGCCATATCTGGCGGCTGTCGGAACAGGTCGCCGACCGCGCCAAGGCCAAGCGCCTCTCGGGCCGCACCGTGACCCTGAAGCTGAAGAAGGGCGACTTCCAGCTCGTCACCCGCCGCCATGCGCTGACCGACCCCACCCAGCTGACCGACCGCATCTACCGCGCCGCGAAGGACCTCTTCGACCACGCGGGGACAAACGGCCCCTTCCGCCTGATCGGCGTCGGCATCTCCGACCTCGCCCCCGAGGACCAGGCCGACCTCAGCGGAGACCTCCTCGACCCCCAGGCCACCCGCCGCGCCGCCGCCGAACGCGCGACCGACGCGATCCGCGCCAAGTTCGGCGCGGAGGCGATCATCAAAGGCCGCGCGCTGCGCTGACCCGCTCCTTGCTCGCGGTTGCATAGAGCTGCCGATGACCAGCGTGCGCTACTTCTCGGCGAGGGGCTAACCGCCTCCCAACCTGTCATCCCCGCGAAAGCGGGGACCCATGTGCTGGGCCTGTGGGTCCCCGCTTTCGCGGGGATGACAGCGTTGCAGGGTTGGCAATCTGCCCACGCTTGTAGGCGAAGTGAGAGCCCCTTTTCGGTAGGGTGGGTGCAACCCACCATTCCCTCGCAAACGGTGGGTTGGCACCCGCCCTTTGAAACTACCGCACACCGCTGCGTCGCCAAATGCGGGGAGAAAGCCCTTCTTCAGTAAGTCAGGGCTTCGACATCCTCAAGGTGTCGTAAGTCAGGTAGTTTAGCGCTTCAGGCTTTTCGGGATCATAGAAGTGAAGACCAGAGAAGGTCCTTTGTGCTACGAGCTGTTTCCAGAACGGCAGAGTTTCAACCCGCCCCTCCGTCACCGCCTCCCCCGTGACCTCCAGCGTCACGGCTTTCAACCGCACCCCCTCGCCAAACACCGCCGCGAGGTCCTCCGGGTCCACCTCCCACACCGTCTCCGGCTTGGTAACATCGTCAAACGTCACCAGCATTGGCCACGCCTCACGCGGCAACTCTACCGGCCTGTCCTTCGGGAACCCGATAATCTCCCGAACCCCCTCCGCCGACTTCGCGAAATGCCCGCGCGGCACCGCGATTGCGAACCCCGCGTTCAGCCCCGGCTCGCCCTGCCAACCCTTGCCCCCCTTCAGAAGCGCAAACAGCCAACGGCCCGGCATCACCTCGACCGCAAGCGCTTCGCCTGTGACCCGAACACTGGCCGACGAGGGATCAACGCCACTGAACAGCGCCTTCCCGATGGCACCGGTTCCCTCCCAGTCGATCCTCTGAACCGCCGACCCGCGCATCTCGCCCTGCGGCGTCTCGACCACCAGCGTCAGCCGCTGGTTCCAGCGGACTGTCCCGCCGCCGAACAGCGCCTGGAAGGTGAGGAACAGAAAGACGGCAACCGCCCCAAGACCCACAAGAACCCGCATCCCGACCCACTCACCTCAAACCCACCGCGCAACCCTAGCACAGCCCGCACGCCCCGGAACCGTCCGAAGAACCCGACCCCACCCTTTCACCTGTTCCCAAATACCCCCGCCAGAGGCGAGACAAAAGCGAGGTCGTAGGGTGCGCTACAGCGCACCGTCCCAAGGCGCCGAAGGGGTAGGGTGGGTTGGCACCCACCCTACGAAACTGGGTGGCCAGTTCGGCCTGCGCCGTCTGGAAACCTGCACCGCCCATCCAGGCGTTCAAATCGGCTCCAAAGGTTGGATCATCGGCGCCGCGGTAGGAGATGACGATATTGCCGGAGGCGTCCTGGTAGGCGGCGGCGTAGAAGCTTGCGTCAACTTCGGCAGACTGAGGATCAGTCGCTGATTGCCCTAGGATTATATAGCCACCGATACTTGATCCAATGCCTCCGAGCCCCGGCACGAACGGATCGCAACCCGGTTGTAAGAATCCAATGAAAGGATCGCGTAAGTTAGTTCAGGTGAAATCGTCATTTTCCTACCTCGGTCGAAAACCAGCCAACACCAAGCAAGTTCGCGAGTTGATATTCTGCTCCAAGCGTTTCATATCTTTGGCCGTCGAGCTGGTTTGGCCTTACCTCGCTGAGCCACCCCAACACCCGCTCAACTCGCCCCTTCGTCACCGCTTCCCGCGTGATCTCCAGCGTCACCGCCTTCAACTGCACCCCCGGCCCAAAGCTGGCGGCAAGACCGGCCGGGTCGAGCAGCGCCACGCTTTTTGGGTCTGCCATGTCGCCAAAGGTCACCATCATGGGATACTGAACCTCCGGCACCGTGATCACCCCCGCCGCCCGGTCGCGCTTGCCCTCAACCTCGTCGAACAGCGCCCCGTCGATCACCCGCCCCTCGCGCCCGGCGATCGAAGCGGCGGCGACCGAGCCCATGTATTCGGTCGTCCCCGCCCCTTTCAGCAGCGCAAACAGATAGCGGCCTGGCATGACCTCGACCACCACCGCCTCTCCGGTCAGGTCATAGCTCCAGCCCATGCCATCCCAACGGATCCAGTGTTTGCGCGAACTGACTGCGCTGACCGAGGAGCCCGAGACCTCTCCCGCCGGGGTCTCGACGGTGATGGTCAGTCTTTGGCGCCAGCTATAGCGGTCCTTGTTGACCACAGCCCAGACCAACGCCAGCACCACCGCAGCAATCGCGGAAACAACCAGAACCTTCTTCATCCCAAATCGCCCAACCACACTTGGACCGCGTCACCCGACAACACCCCGACCTCAGTCCTTCACTTGTTCCCAAATATCCCCGCCGGAGGCATCCGACCGCAGGGCCGGACGCGCCCTCACCCGATCCGACCAACCCGAACGCCAGACGCCTCCCCTCTCCCACGGTGGGGAGGGGATGGGGGTGGGGGGCTCCCGGGCAGACCAGGGGCCGCGCGCCCAATTCCCTAACCTCCGGTAAACGCCCGCAGCCAACCCCTTGAAATCATTCACGCCGAAAACTGCCCGCGCGCGGGCAGCCCTTCACCCGTCGATGAACGCCCGGATCGCCGCATTGTACTCCGCCGGGGCCTGCAGCATCGCGAAATGGCTGGCCTCCGGCAGGATCACCAGCTTCGCTCCCGGGATCAGCGCGGCCATCTTTTCAGAATGGGCGGGCAGGATCGCCTCGTCATGGTCGCCCACCACCACCGCCACGGGCACGGTGATCGCCTTTACCTGATCGTCCGTCCAGTTCGGCTGCGACGCCCACATCCCGGAAATCTGAGTGACGAAGGCGTCGAACTGGTCCGGGGTCGGCGACAGCCGGGCATAATCCTCGGCCATCCGCCCGACATAGATCCCCATGAACACCGGGTCGTCCTCCACCGTCGGGTCCACCCCGTCGGTGGTGATGTTGGCGGCATGGGCGAACAGGTGGTCCAGCCGCTCGGGGTGGGTCATCGCGATGTCCAGCCCGATGATCCCGCCATCCGACCAGCCCACCAGATCCACCTTGTCGACCTTCAGAAGATCCAAGAGCGCCAGGTAGTCCGAGGCCATCAGGTCATAGCCGAACGGCTCCTCCGTCCGGGTCGACCGTCCGTGTCCCCGGCTGTCGGCCACGATCACCAGATGGTCCTGCATCAGGTCGATCACCTGGTTGGCCCAGATGTCCGTGTTCCCGAGGCCACCGTGGATCAGAAGCACCGGATCCCCCGCGCCATAGGTGGCGTAATACATCTTGATCCCGTTCACCTCGGCCATCCCGGAACTCGACGCTTCCGGCATCGCCGGGGGCGTCGGGATCGTCATCCAGCGATCTTCGGCAGTCGCGACGGTGGCACAGGCAACAAAGGCGGCAGCAAGCATCAGGCGCATCTCGGGTCCCTCCTGTAGACGCGCCCAGACTGACGCCGCGCAACCGCCCGTCAACCGATTCCCTCACTCCGCCGCAAGCTGCGCCTCTCCGCCGCCCTGGATGATCTCGGCAACCACGCCTGCCATAAGCTCGCGGAACGCCCCGAACTCCGCCAGCCGCTCGACCCTGACCTCGTCCATGTAGAGCGCCCGGTCGATCTCGACCTGCACCACATGCACCCCGCGCGAGGGGCGGCCATAGGCCTGCGCCACATAGGCCCCGGCGAAGGGCGCATTCCGCCCCACCCGCAGGCCCGCGCCTGCGAAGGCCGCCTCGATCCGCTCCATCACCTCGCGCCCCGCCGTGGCTCCGTAGCGGTCGCCCAGCACCACCTCGGGCCGTGGCTGGCCGGGCCTCGTATGCGCCTCGATCGCCTCATGCGGCATGGAGTGGCAGTCGATCAGCACGGCCTGCCCGAACTCGGCCCGCACCTCCTCGACCAGCCCTGCCAGCGCCTGGTGATAGGGATGCCAGAACCGCCGAAGCCGCGCCTCCGCCTCCGCCAGCGGCAGCTTGCCGCGATAGATCGCCCGTCCCCCGGCCACCACCCGGGGAATCACCCCCAGCCCGGAGGAGATTCGCGGGTTGTGCGGCGCCCGCGAAATGCCCTCGATGACGGCCGGGTCCAGCTCGTCCGCCGCCCGGTTCAGGTCGAGGTAGGCCCGCGGCGCCCGTGCCGCCAGAAGCGGCGCCCCCATTCCCGGCGCCATCCCGAACAGCTCGTCGACGAAGGCATCCTCCGACGACCGGATCGCCTGCCGGTCCAGCACGGCCTGCGCCAGAAACTCCGCCCGATAGTCGCGTCCCGAATGCGGCGAGGCGAAGATGACCGGGCAGGTCCGCGCCGCCGGGCGGGTCAGGACATAGGCCTCGGTCTCGGTCCGCGCCAAGGGTCACCTCGCTTTCACTCCTCCGATATAGCCCGATAATCCGCAAAGCCGAAACCCCTTGCAGCCCTGCGCGCTTGCCAGTATAGCACCCCCGACCGACGCGGATCGCCCCGCGTCCTTTTCGTTTCATCGGAAGGGGCAGGTGCGGATGCAAGGCTCAAGTGGGCGGTTAGCTCAGCGGTAGAGCACTACGTTGACATCGTAGTGGCCACTGGTTCGATCCCAGTACCGCCCACCATTCGCCGCTCCCTTCGGGGGGCATGGGTTTCAATCTGGCGCGTGATGCGCCGCGCAGAAGGAGGGCCGACCATGAAAGTCGCCAACTCGCTCCGCTCGCTGAAGACGCGTCACCGCGATTGCCAGGTCGTGCGCCGCAAGGGCCGCGTCTATGTGATCAACAAGACGCAGAAGCGCTACAAGGCCCGTCAGGGCTGAGGCTGCTTCAGCAGACCGGATCATGGGCCGCCCTGGGAAACCTCGGCGGCCTTTTCCTTTTTCCGCCCCGCTCGTCGATGGCTTCGTCCCTCCGCGCTGAACCGCGACGAGAAGACGACGTCGCACGAGGAGAGCTTTCAGGGATCGCCATGGCCCTTCGCCCCTTCCTGCCCGAAGACATCCCCGCCGCCCGCGCGCTCTGGCAGGCGACGCCCGGTGTCGGCCTCTCTGCCGCCGACGAGCCCGCTGCGCTGGCGGCCTTCCTGACCCGCAACCCCACCACCTGCTTCGTCGCCGTCGCGCAAGGAGGTCTCGCCGGAACGATCCTCGTCGGCCATGACGGTCGGCGCGGGTTGATCCACCACCTTGCCGTCGCCACCGACAGCCGCCGCAGCGGGCTTGGCCGCAGGCTGGTCGAGGCCGGTCTCGCCGCGCTGCACGCCCAGGGCATCGACAAGTGCCACCTGATGGTCTTCACCAACAACGCCGGGGGCGCGGCCTTCTGGACCGGGATCGGCGCCACCCGCCGCAACGAACTTGCTCTCTATTCGCTGCCCACCGCGCGCCGCTGACAGCCCAGGCGCCAAATCTTTTCGAAAAGGTTTGCAAAAATCCTTCGAAGGATTTTGCTTCCCCCGCGCAGCCGCAGGAATCGCCGATGCACCCGAACCCCGCCTTCCGCCAGGAAACGCGCGAGAGGAATCTCGCCCTCGCCCGCACCCGCGGCTTCGGCCTTCTTACGGTGAACGGCCCCGAGGGTCCGCTCGCCGCCCATGTCCCCTTCCTCCTGAACGCGGATGCGAGCTTCGCCGAGTTGCACCTCGCCCGCTCGAACCCCATCGCCCGCGCCGCTCTGCCCGCCCCCGCGCTGATCGCCGTCTCGGGACCGGACGCCTATATCTCGCCCGACTGGTATGGCCCGCATGACCAGGTGCCCGATCAGGTGCCCACCTGGAACTATGTCGCCGTCCACCTGCGGGGCACGCTGGAACCGTTGCCGGACGACTCGCTGCACCCGCATGTCGATGCCCTCTCTGCCGAGCATGAGAGCCGGATCGCGGGCAAGCGCCCCTGGACCAGCGCCAAGATGACCGAAGGCGCGCTGCCCCGGATGCTGCGGATGATCCTGCCCTTCCGCTTCCGAGTGACTTCGGTCGAGGGCACCTGGAAGCTGAACCAGAACAAGACGCCCGAGATCAGGGCGCGCGCGGCGGAGGCGCTGGCACAGGGCGATGCGGCAGCGCAGGCCATCGCCACCCTGATGAGGGGTCTGCCGCCGGGGTGGAAGCGGGGGACGACGGACCGATGAAATCGGCCGCGAAACCTGCTAGGATCGCAACCGGGCCAGGCCATCGGAGCGACCCATGAAGATCGTGGAAAAGACCGCGGACCGTCTGCGGCTCGGCAGTTCGCCCTGGCTGATGACGGGCCTTTTCGCGGCCATGGTGGTGACGATGCTGGCCGCCGCCGTGGGAAAGCAGCGGGACGGGGCCAGCAACGAGGCGGGCGTGCTGTTCCTTTTCGCCCTCGCCGTCCTGATCGGCGGGCTGTTCATCTGCGCCTTCGTCCGCCTCACGCTCGACCGCAGGTCGGGTCGGGTCACCTACAGCCGGTTCACCTTGCGCGGCTGGCAGCACAGGGACTGGGCGCTGGCCGACCTCGCCTCGATGCGCGCGGCGACCGACCCGACCGAGAAGGTCCGCGAAGGCCGGCCCTACCGCCGGCTGGAGCTTGTGTGGAAGACCGCGGCGCCTCCCTTTCCGGTTCAGAGCGCCTACCAGCGGCCGCCGCGCGGGCAGTCCGGGACCAGGGCGCCGCTTGAAACGCTCGCGTCCACGGTCAATTCCTGGCTGAAGCGGAAGCGCTGACCCGTTTACAACGGCCGCCCCCGCGCCCTATCCTTCCCCGAAACGGAGGTCGCCATGCCCCTGCCCCTCGCCCCCCTGATCCCCCTCGCGGTCCGCCTGGGCCTCGTTGCGACGACGACGTTCGCCCTGACCCGGCTGGTCCAGTCCCGGGTCCATCCCGGCCGCACCGACCAGCGGGCCGAGGACGCGCTCGACGAGCTGGGCGAGGGCCTGACCCTGCACCGTCCCGCCGACCGGTCCGCCGATCCGGGCGACAGCCAGACCAACGCCACGGCGCGGGTCCGCCGGGTGATCCGCTTCCGGGGCCGGGCCTACGAACTCGACGCCGGGCTGATGGCCCGCTTCCGCCTGCGGGCGACGGGGGAATGAAGCTCTACCACGCCCCGGCCTCGCCCTTCGTCCGCAAGGTGATGGTCCTTCTCCACGAAGCCGGTGCTGCCGACCGCGTCACCCTGGTCCCGGCGCTGGGCAACCCGCTCGATCCCGGCACGATCCCGGTCGACCGCAACCCGCTGGGCAAGATTCCGGCGCTGGAGCGTGAGGATGGCCCAACCCTCTATGACAGCCGGGTGATCACCCGCTATCTCGACGATCTCCTCGGCGCCGGTCTCTACCCGCCCGCCCCCCGCCTGTGGGACACGCTGGTGATCGAGGCCACCGGCGACGGGATTGCCGAGGCCGCGGTCCTGATGCGCTACGAGATGCATGTCCGCCCCGAGGCGACCCGCTCGCCCGACTGGGCCGAGGCGCAGTGGCAGAAGATCGCCCGCGCGCTGGATGCGCTGGAGGAGCGCTGGACAAGCCATCTCTCCGGCCCGCTCGACATGGGCCAGATCGCCGTCGGCGCGGCGCTCGGCTACCTCGACTTCCGCCTTGCCCAGCGGGACTGGCGCGCCGCGCATCCCGGATTGGCCGTCTGGTACGCCGCCTTCGTCGCCCGCCCGGCCATGCAGGCCACCGCCCCCACCGCCTGAAGCTGCGCCCGAAGCCGCGACCGCCGCGACACACCGGACGAACTGCCGCAGAGAAATGCGAAGGCTGGCGGCTTTGTCCGCTGGACGAGGACCGCCGCCTTGGCTAAACACCGGCCGTCGGGGCATGGTTTTCCATGGCCCCTCAAGTCATATGGGTCGGCAACCGGCGGCCCGATAGGGGAGAAGATCTCGTGTCCCACGTAGACGATCACGCAGGCACCGGCGAAGGCACTCGGCGGGATTTCCTGTACTACGCAACGGCGGGCGCCGGGGCGGTGGCAACGGGCGCCGCGGTCTGGCCGCTGGTCAACCAGATGAACCCCTCGGCCGACACCCGGGCGCTGGCCTCGATCCTGGTCGATGTCTCGGCGGTCGAGGTCGGCACCCAGCTCACCGTCAAGTGGCGCGGCAAGCCGGTCTTCATCCGCCGCCGCAGCGCCGAAGAGATCGAGGCGGGCCGCGCCGTGAAACTGGGCGATCTGGTCGACCCGCACAGCGAGAACTCGAACAAGCCCGACACCGACGCCTCGGACGCCAACCGCACGCTGGACGATGCGGGCGAATGGCTGGTGATGATGGGCGTCTGCACCCATCTCGGCTGCGTTCCCCTGGGCGACGGCGCGGGTGAGTTCGGCGGCTGGTTCTGCCCCTGCCACGGGTCGCACTACGATACGGCGGGCCGCATCCGCAAGGGACCCGCTCCGCGCAACCTGCAGGTCCCGGTTGCCGCCTTCTTCGACGAAACCACCATCAAGCTTGGGTAAGGATCAGCATCATGGCCGGAATCCCCCACGATCATTACGAACCCAAGACCGGAGCCGAGCGCTGGCTGCATAGCCGTCTGCCCATCGTCGGGCTCCTCTACGACACCATCATGATCCCCACGCCCAAGAACCTGAACTGGATGTGGATCTGGGGCATCGTGCTGACCTTCTGCCTTGCGCTGCAGATCGTGACCGGCATCGTCCTGGCGATGCACTACACCCCGCATGTCGACAAGGCCTTCGCCTCGGTCGAGCACATCATGCGCGACGTGAACGGCGGCTACATGCTGCGCTACCTGCATGCGAACGGCGCCTCGCTGTTCTTCTTCGCGGTCTACCTGCACATCTTCCGCGGCCTCTACTACGGGTCCTACAAGGCCCCGCGCGAGGTGACCTGGATCATCGGGATGATCATCTACCTGCTGATGATGGCGACCGGCTTCCTTGGCTACGTCCTTCCCTGGGGGCAGATGTCCTTCTGGGGCGCGACCGTGATCACCGGCCTCTTCGGCGCCATTCCCGGCGTGGGCGAACCGCTGCAGACCTGGCTTCTGGGCGGCCCGGCGGTGGACAATGCCACGCTGAACCGCTTCTTCAGCCTGCACTACCTGCTGCCCTTCGTGATCGCGGCGCTGGTCGCCGTCCACATCTGGGCCTTCCACACCACCGGCAACAACAACCCGACCGGGGTCGAGGTGCGCCGTGGCTCGAAGGAAGAGGCCGAGCGCGACACCGTGCCGTTCTGGCCCTACTATGTGCTGAAGGATCTTTTCGCCCTGGCGGTGATCCTGGCGGTGTTCTTCGCGGTCGTGGGCTTCATGCCCAACTTCCTCGGCCACCCCGACAACTATATCGAGGCCAACCCGCTGGCCACGCCCGCGCATATCGTGCCGGAATGGTATTACCTGCCGTTCTACGCGATCCTGCGCGCCTTCACCGCCGATGTCTGGGTGGTGATCGCGGCCAACTGGCTGTCGTTCGGGATCATCGACGCCAAGTTCTTCGGCGTGCTGGCGATGTTCGGCGCCATCGCGGTCATGGCGCTGGCGCCCTGGCTCGACACCTCCTCGGTGCGCTCGGGCCGCTATCGCCCGATGTTCAAGTGGTGGTTCGCCCTGCTTGCCATCGACTTCGTGGTCCTGATGTGGTGCGGCGCGATGCCTGCGGAGGAACCCTATGCCACGATCTCGCTGATCGCGGCGGCCTACTGGTTCGCCTATTTCCTGGTCATCCTGCCGCTTCTGGGCGTGATCGAGAAGCCGCTGGCCCAGCCCGCGACCATCGAAGAGGACTTCAACGCACATTACTCGCCGACGACCGGCGGGACCAAGACCATCGCGGCCGAGTGAGAGGAAACCAGTCATGTTCCGCAACATCGCACTCATCGCCGCATCGGCCCTGGTCCTGAGCACTGGCGGCGTCATCGCCGCCGGGGAAGGCGCGCATATCGAGGACGTGGCCTTCGCCCATGAAGGCCCGTTCGGCAAGTTCGACCAGTTCCAACTGCAGCGCGGTCTTCAGGTCTATACCGAGGTCTGCTCGGCCTGCCACGGATTGAAATACGTCCCCCTCCGCTCCCTCTCCGACGCGGGCGGGCCGGGGATTCCGGAAGATCAGGTCCGGGCCTATGCCAAGCAGTTCACCGTGACCGACAAGGAAACCGGCGAGGACCGCGAGGGCCTGCCGACCGACAACTTCCCCGCCAACACCGGCGCGGGCGCCCCTGACCTGTCGCTGATGGCCAAGGCCCGTGCTGGCTTCCACGGGCCCTCTGGCACCGGGATCAACCAGCTCGTCCGTGGCATGGGCGGGCCGGAATACATCCACGCGATCCTCACCGGCTACACCGGCGAGGACAAGGAAGAATTCGGCACCACCTTCTACGAGAACCACGCCTTCTCGACCGGCTGGATCGCGATGCCTCCGCCGCTGTCGGATGACCAGGTGACCTACGCCGACGGCACCAAGGCGACGGTGGACCAGATGTCGATGGACGTGTCCTCCTTCCTGATGTGGGCGGCCGAGCCGAAGCTGATGGACCGCAAGAACGCGGGCTTCGTCAGCGTGATCTTCCTGCTGGTGCTTTCGACGCTGCTGTACCTGACCAACAAGCGGATCTGGTCGGGGATCAAGGGCAAGAAGCACGCCTGACCGGATCGGCAAATGCATTCGGAAAACCCCGCCGCCGCGCGGGGTTTTTCATTTCCGGCCAAGGTAATCCTGCACCACCGGCGGCGGATCGGCCAGCAGGTCGGCGGTCGCAACCGGGCGATGGACGGTGCCCCCGGCGACGAAGGCCGTCTCACCGCCAAGCGCCAACGCGTCCTGCGGATCATGCGTGACCATCAGCACCAGCGCCCCGGTCTCGTCCGCCACCTCGCGCACCAGGTCCAGCATCTCGGCCCGAAGCGCGGGGCCGAGCGCGGCAAAGGGTTCGTCCAGCAGCAGGATTGGCCGGGCGCGCAGCAAGGCCCGCGCCAGCGCCGCCCGGCTGGCCTGGCCGCCCGAAAGCTGCGCGGGACGGCGGGGGCCAAGGCCCTGAAGTCCGACGCGCTCCAGCGCCGCCTCGATCTGCGCGTGGTCGGCTTGCGTCAGCCGTAGGTCGGGACGCAGGCCAAGGCCCAGGTTCCGGGCGACGGTCAGATGCGGGAACAGGTTCTGGTCCTGGAACAGGATCGTCACCGGACGCTCGCCCGGCGGAATGGGGGTCAGGTCTTGTTCCTGCCACAGCACACGGCCGGAGGTCTGGGGGAAGAAGCCCGCAATCATCGACAGAAGGGTGGACTTGCCCGCGCCGGATGGCCCCATCACCGCGATCCGGCTGCCCGCAGGGGCGGACCAGTCGGCGGTCAGGCGGAAGTCGCCTTGCGTGATGGTCAGGTGGTCAAGCTGCAGCACGGCGGCCTCCGGCGTCAAAGGCCCAGAAGAGGGCGAAGGACAGGGTGACGAGAATCAGCGCGGCCGAGGCGGCGGCCTCCATCCGGTAGGCTCCGGTCAACTGGCTGACGACGAGGGGCAGGGTGGCCTGTTGCTCCCCGGCGAAGAGGGCGATGACGCCGAGGTCGCCCATCGAGAGCGCCGCCGCGATCCCGGCGCCGAAGCCCAGCGGACGGGCCAGACGCGGCAGCACCAGCCAGCGCAGGCGGGGCCAGCCGGTCAGCGACAGGCTGTCGGCGAGGCGGCCATAATCGGCGTGCAGGGCGCGCGTCTCGGGCAGGAGGATGCGGTAGAGATAGGGCAGCGAGAGGGCGACATTGACCAGGATCGTGACCGGCAGGGCCAGCGTCATCGGTGCAATGGGCCGGATCATCAGGAAAAGCCCGGTCCCCAGCACCAGCCCGGAGGTCGCCAGCGGCAAGGTCGCCGCCGCCTCGATCAGCGGACGGGACTGGCGGGATGCGGCCAGCGCCAGGGTCAGCGCGGCGGTGGTGGCCAGAAGAGATGAGGTCAGGGCCACGAGGATCGACCGTCCAGCGGCAGGCAGAACCGAGGCGGGCAGGTCCGCCAGCCCCGGCAGACCGCGGACAAGCACCGCGCCCAGCGGCAGTGCCAGGAACAGCGCCGCCGCCGCCAGCGCCGCCGCGTCCCCCCAAAGTCGCCAGCCGCCGAAATCGGTCAACCGAAGCTCGCGGTCCAGCCCGGTTCCGAAGCCCGCGGGCCGGGTCAGCACCCATGCCGCCAATGCAGCAAGCGATCCGACCGCCAGTTGCACCCCCGCCAGGCCTGCGGCGCGGCCCAGGTCGAACTCGAACCGCACCGCCTGGTAGATCGCCAGTTCGATCGTGGTGGCCGAGGGGCCGCCGCCGAGGGTGATGACCACGGCAAAGCTGGTCAGGCAGATCACCAGGATCACCAGCGCGACCCCCGGCAGCACCTCGCGCAGCATGGGTCCTTCCAGATGGCGAAAGGTCTCGCCCGGGCCGAAGCCGAGGGATTGCGCCAAGCGGATGCGCTCGGCGGGGAGGGCGAGCCAGCCCTGCAGGATCATCCGGGTGGCGAGGGGGAGGTTCAGGAAGATGTGGGCCAGCACGACACCGTGGAGCCCGTAGATCGAGACAGGCGGCAGGCCGAGGGCGGTGAGGGTCTGGTTCATGAGGCCAGCGCGGCCGAAGACGGCGAGGAGGCCGAGGACGGCGACCACCGCGGGCAGGAGGAAGGGTGCCCCCATCAGGGCGATCAGCGCGGCACGGCCGGGGAAGCGGCGGCGCGCCAAGGCTCGGGCGACCGGGATGGCGAGAAGGGTGGAAAAGAGTGCGGAAAGAAGGGCTTGCGTGACCGAGAACCGGACGGCGGCCCAGTCCGCCGGGCCAAGCGTCATCCCCGCCCCCCGCCAGCCGACGGCGGCGAGGGGGGCTGCGACCAGCGCCAGCAGCAAGGCCGCCAGCGCCGGTGCGGCAAGGCTCAGCGGGCGAGCGCGGCTTGCCATTCAGCGAGCGCCGGATCGCGGGCGGCCTGGGCTTCCGTCGGGGTCATCAGCAGCGATTTCGCCGGGCGGAAGTTGTCGAACCCTTCCGGCAGGCCGGAGGCCGGGGTCACGGCGGGATACATCCAGTTGGTCTGGGGCAGGGCCGACTGGAAGGCGTCGGTCAGCATGAAGTCGAGGAACCTGTCCGCCAGGTCGGGTTGGTCGCTCGCGGCCAGTTTCCCGGCGACCTCGATCTGCATGTAGTGGCCCTCGTCGAACAGGGCCGCAGCCTTGGTATCATCGCTTTCCGCAATCAGGTGGTAGGCCGGGCTGGTGGTGTAGCTGAGCACCATGTCCGCCTCGCCTTCGAGGAAGAGGCCATAGGCCTCGGACCAGCCGGGGGTGACGGTGACGATGTTGTCGGCGAGGCCCTTCCAGACCTCGGCGGCCTTGTCGCCATAGGCCGCCTTGACCCACAGAAGAAGGCCGAGGCCGGGGGTGGAGGAACGGGGATCCTGGATGACGATCTTCAGGTCCGACGCGGCGAGGGCCTCGAAGGATTTCGGGGGCTCGCTGACCTTGGTCTTGTCGTAGACGAAGGCGAACCAGCCCCAGTCGAAGGGCAGGAACAAGGGGTCGGCATAGTCGACGGGCAGGTTCAGCGCGAGGTTTTTCCCATGCGGTGCAAAGAGTTGCGTGGCGGCTGCGGCACCGGTCAGGCTGGTGTCGAGACCGAGAACCACGTCGGCGTCAGAGGCTGCGCCCTCCAGCTGGATGCGGGCGAGGAGGGCCGCGCCGTCCCCCGCGGGGACGAAGCGCAGGTCGCAGCCGCAGGTTTCCTCGAAGGCCTTTTCCACCGCCGGGCCGGGGCCCCATTCCGAGGTGAAACTGTCGTAGGTGAGGACGGTGAGGACGGGAGTTTCGGCCATGGCCTGGGTGGCAATGGTCAGAAGGCCCGCAGCAAGGAGGTGTTTCTGCATCGTTTTCTCCAAGTTGCGACGGATTGGTCGGGGATGGAGAACCCATGCACCTTCCCTCCGCCGGTATGATCCGGTTCAGGTTCGACGGGTTCGCTTTCGCATCTCAGCCGGTGAGGGCTCCCCGAGGTGAGGGGGAAGATAGGGGAATGGGCGGGAGGCGCAAGGGCCGATGGTTAGGGAGAGGTGAACGCTTTGGATCGGCAGGCCGTGGGTGCCGGCTTAATCATCTGAAATCGCTTGGAAATTCGTATCTGGATTCCGTCTGGAAGGCGTATGGATTGCGTATGGCTTCGATATGGGCGGGTGCGGGGTTAACCATTTGAGTCCGGGGGCGCGAATCGGATTCGGGGTGCCCAAGGGAAGCGTCGCCCCCACCCCGGCCCTCCCCCACAAAGGGGGGAGGGAGGCGCTGGCGAGGCCGTCGGTCCCAGGTGCGGGGCCGTGGCGCTTGCGGAGGCGGCGGGTGCCTCCGGCGGGAGTATTTTCGCCAAGAGGAAGGGATCAGGCGCGGCTATTCGCGGCGCAGATAGAGCGTGCCGTTCGGTTCGCCGTTCATGTCCTCGGCGAAGCCGAGAGTGGCGAGGGCGGGGGTGAGGTTCTGGCGGGCGGCGGTGACTTCGGAGGGGTCGAGGAAAGGGATCAGGATGCGGCGGACGTCGGTGAGGGCGGGTTCGGTGAAGGCCTCTGCCGGGAGGAGCGGGCCGGAGAGGCGGATCACCTCGGGCCGGGCGTCGGCGATCAGCCTGTGCAGGCCGGACCAGAGGCCTTCGGCATTGAGGGTCGCCTGCGACCAGGCGATGCCGGTCGGGTCGGGGAAATTCAGCGCGGCGATGCGGCGGGACATGAGGAGCAGCGCGGGGCGTTCCTCGTGGATCGTCACCTGCAATTCGGGATTGGCCGCCCTGGCGCGGAGCGCGACGAAGCCGATGCCGCAGTCGAGATCGAGGAGCCGGGTGCAGCCGGTGAGGAAGCCCGCGATGTTGCGGGCATGGCGGCGGTCGAACTTGCCGGATTGCAGGACTTCCAGCGTCGCGGCGGTGAAGAGGCGGGGGTCGAGCGGGATTTTCAGCGTCTGGTTCTCGACCAGTTCTAGCGGGATGTTGGCGGACAGGTCGGCGGAGCCCGAAATGTAAGGCGAGGTGAAGGGTGAGCCCCAGCCGGGCGGCGGCGGGGTGCGGCGGTCTTCCTTCGGCTGGGCGTTGCGGCGCTGTTCCAGCTTGGTCTGGACGGCCTTCACCGCCTCGGGGTCGCGCGGCTTGGGTGGCTTGGCGACGACCTGGCTGATCGGCACATCGGAAGCGGCGATCAGGTTCTGCACATAGGCCTGGTAGTCGGGCGATTGCTGGTATTCCGCGAGCCGCGCCTCGGCCCTTGCATGGGCGGCCTCGTGCAGGCGGCGGACTTCGGGGTCTTCCAGCAGGGCAGCCATGATCTGGGCCCGGCGGGTGCGGTGGCGGAGGATGCGGGTGTCTTCCACCTCGTTCCGGTCCTGCAGCGACCAGTAGTCGGAATTGTACTTGTCCTTCTTCAGGTTCGCGTTGCCGCGGAACTTGCGCAGGCTGTAGGCGTCCATCGACTTGATGGCATAATGGTTGATCTGTGCCCAGTCGTAGCCGACCGTCCGGCGGATCGAGCGCCAGCCGCGGAACTTGAACCAGTCTTCCAGCGGACGGCCCGAGCCGTTCAGCCAGAGCACACTTTCGGGATAGTCGGTGTCCTTGTGCTGCGACTTGATGATCGGGCGGTGCATCCCGAGCCGCAGATATTTCGGGTCGAAGCGTAGCATGGTCTTGGTGCCCCAGCCCTTGTTCCAGAACTCGGGCGCGGCGCGGGTGAACTGATCGGTAATCGGGTCGCGCGACCAGTCGCGGATGCCGGAGGAGCCGAAGATGCGCCAGGTCAGGACGATGGCATGGGCATTCATCGCGTTCAGGTCGGCCACCATGCCGTCCAGCGTGCCGGAGGGATGGTTGATGCAGAGGAATTCGTCGGCGTCCAGCACCAGAAGCCAGTCGGAGTTGACGATCAGCTCTTCCTCGCCGGCGCTTTTCAGCATGGAGGGGTGGGGCTTCATGCCCTCGGGGATCACGTTCTCCCGGTGGTGGACGCCGATGTCCATGGCTTCCAGCCGCTTCAAGAGCGTATCGGTGCCGTCGGAACAGTCGTTGGTGTAGACCATCAGCTCGGTGAAGCCGACCGCCAGATGGTGCGCCACCCATTCCACCACGAAGGGGCCTTCGTCCTTCATGGTGGAGAGCGCCACCAGCGAGCCATGCGGGCTGGTCTGGCGGGAGAGCGTCATTCTTCCAGCGCGGCGGCGGGGTCGATGCCGTGCTTCTCGCACATGCGGGCGATGTAGCTGCCTTTCAGTGGCGGGTTCTTGCGCCACCAGGGGCGGGCGGCATTGGTGTAGATGTGCACGGACATTGTGGCGTCGGTGAAATGCCCCTCGACGTTGGAATGGGGGTCGTAGAACACGTCGTTCAGCTGGAACGGCACGGGGTAGAGCGTATCGGCGGTCATCGCCTTGTCGATGTCGCCGGTCACCCCCGCGAAATGGGTGAAGGCCTGCGGGCCGAAGGCGGTGCGTTCGGTCTGGTAGATGCGGACGGGTTTCGGGATGGAGCGGTCGAGCTTGTCCATCTTGCGCTTCTGCTTGTTGCCCCACCAGGCGGGGTAGTCGGGCAGGTTGTCGTAATAGTCGAGCAGGCTTTCGATCAGCCGTCCGGTGCGGGGCATGGCGACGACGCCGCAGTTCAGCGCGCCGCGCATTCCGTGGCCAGCGTAGATATGCTCCTGCCCCTCGGGGAAGGGCTTGTGGCAATAGGCGTCGCAGTCGATCCAGATGGCACCGGTGGCGGCGATCATCTTGTAGCGGAAGACGTTCGACAGGAACGAGGCCGAGGTTTCGGCCACGATGGCGCGGTCGATCTGCATGATCTCGGACGCGGGGCGGACCTCGACGCCTTCGGGCACGTTGCGCACGCTGTCGGTGCAGTAGAGCGTGACCGGGTGACCCTGGACGAGGTGCGATTTCAGGCAGAGCTGGTTGATGTAATGCAGGCTTTCGCCAATCCAGAGCGAGGCGACGGGGCGGCGGGTGAGGGTCATCGGGGTGCCTTTGGAACGGGGGTCAGAAGACCGGGGCGAAGCGGTCGGGCAGGCGGTAAAGCTCCTTGCTGCGGCCACCGCCGAAGAAGGTGATCTTGCCGTCATGCAGGTGCTTCTGGCCTTCGACCATCTTCTTGCGGAAGTCGGGCAGGTCGGCATCCTCGCGCACGGCGGTGAGTTTGGAGAGGGCGAGGAAGGTTTCCAGATCCTTGCCCCAGGCCTTGCCCACGTCCTTCAGGTCGCGGTCCCCGGCCATGGTGGCGCGCATGTCCTTGCGGCCCTTGAGCCGGTCGGTGACCATGGCGTGGTCGAAGAAGCGCAGGTGGATCAGGTAGAGATGCGGGTCGAGCACGCGGGGCTGGTGGCTGTTCGCGTGCCCGCCGACGGTGAACCCGGTTTCCTTGCGTAACACGCAGGGCTTGGCATAGTTGGCATTGGCGCGGAAGACGCGGCGGCGCGACAGGATGGGGGCGTCGTCGGCGAGGGGTTCCGGCTCGGCCTCGGGGTTGTGGACCAGTTCGATCCCGAAGGGGCAGAGCGAGGCGGGCGTGGTCCTCCAGTTGGTGTAGCGGCCGAGGTAGGTCACGAGGTCGGGCGCTGCGGCGGGATCGACGATCACCACCTCGTCCACGTCGCCGACGATGAACCAGTTGTAGTAGCGCAGCATCCCGGCGGAGAACTGGGAGTTGATGGACCAGCGCCGCCGCTCCATCCGCCAGAGAGTGGGGTCGCGGGGCAGGTGGATGACATTGGCGCCCTCGCAGATGCGGTCGTGTTCGGGGTCGCCGCCGTGGGACAGGATGTAGAGGTGCTGGCGTCCGAACTGGCGGCCGTAATAGTCGACCCAGCGCTGCAGGAAGTAATAATCCTTGTAGACCATGGTCATGGCCCCGGCCGGCTGCTTCGTCGGGTCGAGCGTGGCGGGGGTATCGGACATCGGGCCTTCCGTTGGGATGCTGGCGGACGGTATCACGCGGATTCGACGGCTTTCAAGCGCGGGCGGAGGGACGGCCTTCGCCGCGCAGCCGGTCGAGGAAGGCGCGCAACAGCGGCACGCGGCGGGGGCGGAAGCTTTCGTCGGCGGGGCGGACATCGGACATCTGCGCGACCTTGAAGCGGCGGAAATCCTGGCGGAGGCAGCAGAAGGCCAGCACCTGCACCTCGCGGTCGAGAAAGACGGTGCCGAGCGGCCAGATGCGGCGGGCGGTCTGCTGGCCGCTGGCGTCGCGGTAGGTGAGGTCCACGGCGCGCTCTTCCCAGGCGGCTTCGCGCAACAGGTGCAGGTGCGGCGGCGCGGGGGTGCGGCGCTCGAACCGGTAGGAGCGGCTGACGGCGTGGATCGCCTGGCGCTGGACCCGGTCGGGCAGGGTGGCGACGATCTTGGCCTGCGCCTCGGCGGCGGCCTTTGCCAGCAGCGCATCGCCGGATTGCGCGACTTCGGCGAGGCCGAGGACCAGCGCCTCGACCTCCAGCCTCGTGAACATCTGCGGCGGCAGGGCGGGGTCTTCGGTCAGGGTGTAGCCCGCCCCGGCTTCGCCGTCGATCAGCGCACCCGCCGCACGCAGGGACTGGATGTCGCGATAGAGCGTGCGCTCGGACACGCCGGTCTCCTCGGCCAGCCGCGCCGCCGTGACCGGCTGGGGCAGCATCCGGAAGGCGTTCAGCAGGCGGAACAGGCGGTCGGATTTCGGCATGGTATCCTGACAGGTTCTGGCAGGAGGGGAAGGGTAGTCTGATTCCAAGGACAAGCAAAGGAGAGAGACATGCTGACCCTGTTCCATTCGCCGCAAAGCCGGTCCACCATCATTCTGACCCTGATCGAGGAGATGGGCATCGGCGACCGGATCGACGTCCGCGAAGTGACGATCCCGCGCATGGACGGCTCGGGCGCGCGCGACCCGGCGAACCCGCATCCCGAGGGCAAGGTCCCGGCGCTGCTGCATGACGGCCGGCTGATCACCGAGAGGGGCGCGATCATCCTGCACCTGACCAGCCTTTTCCCCGAGGCGGGGCTCGCGCCAAAGGTCGGCACACCGGACTGGGGCGTCTTCGCGATGTGGATGGCCTGGTATCAGGGCGTGCTGGAGCCGACTTTCATCATGGAGGCGGCGAATTTCTCGCATCCCTGGCTGACGGCGGCGGTCCGGGACCACAAGACCGCTGTTGCCCGCCTGCGTGCGGCGTTGGAGAAGGGGCCGTGGATCCTGGGCGAAAGCTTCAGCGCGGCGGACCTGCTGCTGCACGGGCCCTATATCTGGTTCCCCGATGCGACACCGGACGACCCGCTGATCCGCGACTGGATCGAGCGCTGCAAGGCACGCCCCGCCAGCGTGAAGGTGCGCGAAGCGGATGCGGCGCGGATGGCGCAGCTGGTGGCGTGACGAGACGGGGCCATCCTTCGGGTGGCCCTAGTTTTTCGGGGCGCGCGCCAGCTGCACGGCCAGGATCCCGGCCATGGTGATCGCGACGCCGAGGATGTCGAGCGGGCGCACCTTTTCCCCCAGCAGGGCGGCGGCGATGGCCACCCCGAAGAACGGGTTCAGGAAGTGAAAGGTCGCGGCGCGGGTGCTGCCGATGCGGCGGACCAGCGCGAACCAGATCAGGGTTGCGGCAAGGCCGGGCACCACGATCTGATAGGTGAAGGCGGTGAAGAAGGCGGGCGCGGGATCAAGCCACAGCGTTTCGGTCACGGCGGAGATCAGGCCCAGCGACACCGCGCCGACCAGCATCTGCAAGCCGACGACCATGAGAAGATTCCCCCCGGAAGAGGCGCCGCGCAGGGTCAGGGTGGCGACGGCCAGCGCCAGCGCGCCCAGCACGCAAAGCGCGACACCAAGCGGGTCGGCCCCGGCGGTCAGGCGGGTGCCCATGATCAGGCCGACGCCGACGAACCCCGCAACCAGCCCGGCGACGCCAAGGGGAGCCATCCGCTCGCCCCTCAGGAGCCAGGCCAGGGCGGCAACCATCAGCGGCATCGCGGCGGCGATGATCACGGCCAGCGAAGCCTCGACCCACTGCACGGCGATGAAGTTCAGGCCCAGGTAGGCCGCGTTCTGGCAGAGGCCGAAAAGGATCACGGCGCGGGTCTGCGGGCCGGTGAGCCGCCAGCTTTGTCCCAGGGCACGGGCGACGAGAACGGCGATCAGGCCCGAGATCAGGAAGCGCACCGACAGAGCCGCCAGCGGCGGCGCATGGGCCACGATCACCCGCGCCGTGGCGAAGGCCGAGGACCACATGGCGGCGAAGACGGTGCCAAGGAGAAGCGCGCGGATGTCCATGCGGTGGTGGTGCCCGGAGGGGCGCAGAAGGTCAAGATGCAGGGCCGCCTTGACCCGGACCCCCCTCGCCGCGGCGTGGTGGGTGCGCGGGTTCTTATCTTCCGGGGGAGGGGGTGGGCCAAACCGGTGGCTGCCACAGCTCGATCGGCGTGCCTTCGGGGTCGTGGATGCGGGCGAAGGTGCCGTAGCTGCCGTCGCCGTCCCAGTAGGGGCGGGTCTCGACCGCGATCCCGGCGGCGCGCAGTTGGGCGATCAGGCCGGGCAGGTCGTCGACGCGCAGGTTCAGCATCCATTGCCTGTCGGCCGCGAAATAATCGGTATCGGCCTTGAAGGGTGAGAAGACGGTCGGCCCGGCCTCCTGCATCCAGACCGCCAGGTCGGGTTGGGTGATGCCCAGATGGATGCGATACCAGTCGGCCAGCGCGTCCGGGTCTTGCGCCCGGAAGAAGATGCCGCCGATGCCCGTGACCCTGGCCATTTGCGCCTCCCATGCAAAAGGGCCGCCCGATGGGCGACCCTCTCACGAAATCCGGTCGGGCAGAAGCCTCAGCCGTTGACCACGTCCTTCAGCGCCTTGGCGATGGCGAACTTGACCTGCTTGTCGGCGGGCTTGGTCATCGTCTCGCCAGTGGCGGGGTTGCGGACCTGACGCTCGGGGCGGGCCTTGCAGGCCACCTTGCCGAGGCCGGGAAGAGTCACGGTGCCGCCCGCGGCGACTTCGCGCGACACGACTGCGGCGATCGCATCCAGAGCGGCATTCGCGGTCTTCTTGTCGCCGCCCATGGCATCGGCGACGGCAGCCACCAGTTGGGTCTTGGTCATCGGTTTGGACATTTGATCATCCTTCGTTGTTATTCGCTTCGTGACATATGCACGTATCCGCCCGCAAATGGCGGACGTCCCCCTGTTCCGGGGCCACGGCCCAGACACACGGTTTGGGGGTCAAAATCAACCCCTGAACCGCGAAAGACCGGCGATTGACGGCTTTTTCCCCAGTTTAAAGGAAGGCGGTTTCCTCGAAAGAGCGCAGCTTCCGACTGTGGAGCCGCTCGATGGGCGTGTCGCGCAGCATCTCCATCGCGCGGATGCCGATCTGCAGGTGGCGGCTGACCTGGGTCTTGTAGAACTCCGACGCCATGCCGGGCAGCTTCAGCTCGCCATGGAGGGGTTTGTCCGAGACGCAGAGGAGCGTGCCATAGGGCACCCGGAAGCGGAAACCGTTGGCGGCGATGGTGGCGCTTTCCATGTCCAGCGCGACCGCCCGCGACTGCGACAGGCGGCGGACCGGGCCGGACTGGTCGCGCAGTTCCCAGTTGCGGTTGTCGATGGTGGCGACGGTGCCGGTGCGCATGATCCGCTTCAGCTCGTAGCCTTCCAGCTGGGTGATCTCTTCCACCGCATCTTCCAGCGCGATCTGGATCTCGGCCAGCGCGGGGATCGGAACCCAGACCGGCAGGTCATCGTCCAGCACGTGATCCTCGCGCAGATAGGCATGGGCGAGGACGAAATCGCCCAAGGACTGGCTGTTCCGAAGGCCCGCGCAATGGCCGACCATCAGCCAGGCATGGGGGCGCAGGACGGCGATATGGTCGGTCGCGGTCTTGGCATTGGAGGGGCCGACGCCGATGTTGACCAGCGTGATCCCGTTCCCGTCCGCCCTTTTCAGGTGATAGGTCGGCATCTGCGGCATCTTCTCGCTGGGCTGGATCACCCCGTCCGGCGTGCTGATCAGCTGGTTGCCGGTCGCGACGAAGGCGGTGTAGCCCGAGGCCGGATCGCCCAGAGCGGCGCGGGCATAGGCCTCGAACTCATCGACGTAGAACTGGTAGTTGGTGAAGAGGACGTGGTTCTGGAAATGCGTCGGATCGGTCGCGGTATAATGGGCGAGGCGCGCCAGCGAATAGTCCACCCTTTGCGCGGTGAAGGGGGCAAGCGGGGCCGAGCCATCGTCGTAGCGGGTCATCACGCCGTTCACGATGTCGTCGTTGGTGGTGACGAGGTCCGGCACGTCGAACACGTCGCGGAGCGAGAAGTCCATCACCCCTTCCTGCGGGATGGCGACGGCGCTGCCGGAGACGGCAAAATGCACCGGCATCGGCGTGTCCGACAGGCCCACGTCGACAGAGACGCCGTGGTTGCGGATCAGAAGCCCGATCTGCTGGATCAGGTAGTTGCGGAAGAGATCGGGCCGCGTGACGGTGGTGGCATAGGTCCCGGGCGCGGCGACATAGCCGAAGGCCAGGCGGGTGTCGATCTTGTCGAAGCTGGTGATGGTGATGCGGATTTCCGGGTAGAAGGCGCGGATGCGGCGGCCGGGATTGCCCTGGGCCACGGTGCGCAGGAACTGGTCGGACAGGAACCGGGTCGCCTGGGTATACAGCGCCTCGAGCCGGTCGACGGCGGCGGCGGCGCTGGTGAAGCTTTCCGGCGCCGGGGCATCGGGAGTGAGGATCGAGGTCTGAAGATCGTCCATCGCGGGTCCTGCAAGATGATCCGGCATATAAGCCGAAAGCCGGGCGGTTCCGCAAGTGAAGCTGGTGTGACAGCGGCGGATCAGGCGGCGCGGAACAGCGCGATCATCGCGCGGTCGGCGGCATGTTCGGCGTCGATCCCGGCGGCGGCCGCGCCGTAGACCTCGACCTCGATCAGGTGCAGGTCGCTGATCTTGCCGTCCCCGGCCAGCGCCTCCAGCGCCACGTCGAAACCCGCCGCGGTCCAGACCCGCCGGTTGATCGACAGCGCGAACTGCGCCTGCGGCGCGGCGACGGCGAGAAGGTTCGGCAGCGCCCCCGGCCCGACGTGCCCGGCGGTGAAGGTGCCGGAGCTGACGATCCCGCCATAGCGGCGCGGCAGGGTCAGGGGTCTGGTGATATCGGCCTGGAAGAGGCCCGCGTAGATGCGCTTCTCGGCGGCGCGTTCCAGCATCTCGACCGAGAAGTCCACGGCGTCGATGGGGTGCTGGAAGCCCATCTGCCGCAGCGAGTCCGCCAGAAGACCGGTACCTGCGCCGACGTCCAGCACCGGGCCCTGCCCCCGCGCGCCCATGAAGGCGGCGGCGACATGGGCGGGCAGCAGGTATTGCATCTCGCTGGCGAAGCCCTGGTCGTAGCTCGCCGCCCAGTCGCGGTAGTAGGCGAGGCAGGCTTCCGGCCCGGTCAGCCCGAGCGCCCCTTTCAAACCCTGGTCCATGCGGCACCTCTCTGAAGTCTGTCCGACAAAAGTGGAACCCGGTTCTGGCGAAAGACAGGCGACCACGAAAATCTGCCGCCAGCATGGAATGCGCGACCCCTTGCCGCAAGCCCTTGCACCCCCCGGCCCGCGCCCCGATAGTCCGGCCATGTCAACGCTCCTCTCCCTCGGCCACGGCTATTCCGCCCGCGCCCTTGCCCGCCACCTGGTCCCGCAGGGCTGGCGGGTCATCGGCACCACCCGCAAACCGGAGAAGGCCGAAGCCTTCCGCGCCGAAGGGGTGGAGCCCTTGCTCTGGCCGGCCGATCTTGGCCCCGCGCTGGCCGAGGCGACGCATATCCTCTGCTCTGCCGCGCCGGATGCCGAGGGCGATCCGTTCCTGCGCGCGGTGCCGGAAATCGCGCGGTCGAAGGCGCAATGGGTGGGGTATCTCTCGACGACCGGCGTCTATGGCGATCATGACGGCGGCTGGGTGGACGAGGCGACCCCGCTCACCCCGCAATCCGACCGGGGCCGGCAGCGGGTGCTGGCCGAGGGCCAGTGGCGGGCCACCGGCCTGCCGCTGCACATCTTCCGGCTGGCGGGTATCTACGGTCCGGGGCGGGGGCCGTTCGAAAAGGCCCGCGATGGCACCGCGCGGCGGATCATCAAGCCGGGGCAGGTGTTCAGCCGCATCCATGTCGAGGATATCGCGCAGGTGCTGGAAGCCTCGATCCGCAAGCCGAACCCCGGCGCGGCCTACAACGTCTGCGACGACAACCCCTGCCCGCCGGACGAGGTGATCGGCTATGCCGCCCGCCTTCTGGGTCTGCCCGAGCCGCCCGCCGTGCCCTTCGCCGAGGTGGAGCCGACGATGACCCCGATGGCGCGGGGGTTCTACATGGAATCGAAGCGGGTCAGGAACGACAGGATCAAGGAGGAGCTGGGGGTGAAGCTCCTCTATCCCGACTACCCGCAGGGTCTTGCCGCGCTGTTGGCCGGGGGCGACTGAACCGCTCGTCGTCGCCTTTGGCGCTTCTCGCCAACCGACGAAAAGCCGAAGGCGCGCGAGGAGGCGTCAGACGTAGCGGTTCCAGAGGTTTTCCAGCCGCTCCTGCCGCCCGGACTTCGGCTGCGGTTCCAGCTTCTCGTCCACGACCCGCGCGGCGGCCTGTTCCAGCGAGCCCTTCAGCATCGCCTGCGCCTTCGGGTCATTCCACCCAGCATAGCGCGTCTTGACGGCGGCCTCCATCTCACCGCTTTCCAGCAGCGCGGCGGCGGCTTTCAGCGCCCGGGCGCAGGTGTCCATGCCGCCGACATGGGCCAGGATCAGGTCTTCCGGATCCAGCGACTGGCGGCGGATCTTGGCGTCGAAGTTGACCCCGCCGGTGGTGAAACCACCCGCCTTCAGGATCTCGTAGAAGGCCACCGCCTTCTCGGCATGGTTGTTCGGGAACTGGTCGGTGTCCCAGCCGGACTGATAGTCGTTCCGGTTCATGTCGATCGAGCCGAAGATGCCCAGGGCTGCCGCCAGCCCGATCTCGTGCTCGAAGGAATGTCCGGCCAGGATCGCGTGGCCCTGTTCGATGTTGGTCTGGACTTCACCCTCCAGCCCGAACTCCTTCAGGAAGCCGTAGACCGTGGCGACGTCGTAATCGTACTGGTGCTTCGACGGCTCCTGCGGCTTGGGCTCGATCAGGATCGCGCCCTTGAAGCCGATCTTGTGCTTGTACTCGACCACCTGTTGCAGGAAGCGCCCGGCATGGGCGCGCTCGGCCTTGAGGTCGGTGTTCAGAAGCGTCTCATAGCCCTCGCGCCCGCCCCAGAGCACATAGTTCTGCCCGCCCAGGCGATGCGTCACATCCATGTTCGCCTTCACCGTGGCGGCGGCATAGGCGTAGACATCCGGGTCCGGGTTGGTGGCCGCGCCCGACATCCAGCGCCGGTGGCTGAACATGTTGGCGGTGCCCCAGAGGAGCTTGGCCTTGTGGCTGGCCTGCTTCTCGCCGAGGTAGTCGGCGATCTGGTTCAGGTTCTTCAGGCTTTCAGCAAAGGTCGCGCCTTCGGGCCGCACATCGGCGTCGTGGATGCAGTAGAAGGGCTGGCCAAGGATGTCGAACATCTCGAAGGCCACGTCGGCCTTGAGCTTCGCCAGCGCCATGCTGTCGCCGAACCAGGGGCGCTCGAAGGTCTGGCCGCCGAACGGGTCGCCGCCCGGCCAGGCGAAGCTGTGCCAGTAAGCCACGGCGAAGCGCAGGTGATCCTCCATCCGCTTGCCGAGGACCACCTCTTCGGGGTCGTAGTGGCGGAAGGCGAATTCACTGGTGGAGTCCGGGCCTTCGTAGCGGATTTGCGGGATGCCTTTGAAGAAGTCGGTCATGTCAGGTCCTTGATGGCGGATTGCGCGGCGCGGAACCTTGCGGCCCCGGCGTCGAAGGCTTCGGTAAGCGCCCGGTCAGGCTCGATGACCCGGGCGATGGGTGGAAGGGTGGCGATCTCGGCCCCGGCGCCGGTCGCGGCCATCAGCGCCAGCCGCGCGGCCCCGAAGGCGCCGCCGAAATCCCCGGCGACCGGCAGCTGGACGGGGCAGTCCAGCGCGGTGGCGATGAGCCGCAGCCAGTAGTCCGACCGGGTTCCGCCGCCGACGGCGAGCAGGTTTTCCAGCTTCGTCCCCGTGGCGGCCAGCGCATCGCGGCTGTCGCGGATGGCGAAGGTCACGCCCTCCAGCACCGCGCGGGTGGCGGCCTTGCGGTCGGTGGCGTGTTCCAGCCCGGTGAAGGCGCCGCGCACGGTGGCGGAGTTCAGGGGTGTCCGCTCGCCACCCAGATAGGGCAGGAACACGGTCTTGCCGGGGGCCTGCAACACGTCCAGCTCTCCGGTCAGGCGGGCGGCATCGGTGCCGATCAGCTGCGCATACCAGTTCAGCGCATCGGTCGCGGCCAGGATCACGCCCATCTGGTGCCAGGTGTCGGGCAGGGCATGGCAGAAGGTGTGCACCGCTGTCGCCGGGTCGGGCTGGTAGCCGTCGTTCGCGGCGAAGAGGACGCCCGAGGTGCCGAGGCTGACGAAGGCCTCGCCCGCCCGCACCACGCCCACCCCCACGCCCGAGGCCGCATTGTCGCCGCCGCCGCCCGCCACGACCACGCCCTTCGGCAGGCCCCAGCGGGTGGAAAGCGCCTCGCGCAGCGTGCCCGAAACCTCGGATCCCTCGACAAGCCGGGGCATCTGGCCGCGGTCCAGACCCGTGGCGGCCAGCAGGCCATCCGACCAGTCGCGCTTGCCGGTGTCCAGCCAGCTGGTCCCGGCGGCGTCCGACATCTCGCCGACATGCTCTCCGGTCAGCCAGAGCCGCAGGTAGTCCTTCGGCAGCAGCACCTTCGCCACCCGCTCGCGGATGGCCGGTTCGTGCTTTGCCACCCAGACCAGCTTCGGCGCGGTGAAGCCGGGGAAGACGATGTTTCCGGTCAGCCGCCGGAACATCGGATCGCCGTCCAGTTCGGCCGCTTCGGCATGGCTGCGGGTGTCGTTCCACAGGATGCAGGGGCGCAGCACCTCGTCCCGCGCGTCCAGCAGCGTTGCGCCATGCATGTGGCCGGACAGCCCGATCCCCTGAACCCCGTCCAGCGGTTGCTGCGCCGCCAGCCGGTCGAACACCGTCTCCGCCGCGCTGATCCAGTCCGACGGGGCCTGCTCGCTCCAGCCTTCATGCGGGCGCTGGACCGTCAGCGGTGCGGTGGCCTCGGCCAGGACCGCCTGATCCTCGCCGATCAGGATGCCCTTGAGGCCGGACGTGCCAAGATCGAGCCCGATATACATCATGCGGCCTTTGCGGGTTTTTTGCCCATGATGATCATGGCGAGGATATCGTCGTCTGAGACGTCGTTGACGTTGACGGTTCCGACGAGTTGTCCGTTTTTCATGACGGAGGCTCTGTCGCAGAGTTTCATGACGTTGTGGA